>Ga0315314_1000903_pt1 | contig 29004 bp, 32 predicted proteins | sample TDP9_MG_FD_203631 | JGI IMG/M metagenome (GOLD analysis project Ga0315314, IMG submission 203631) | Freshwater sediment microbial communities from Lake Towuti, South Sulawesi, Indonesia - TDP9 | ecosystem: Environmental > Aquatic > Freshwater > Lake > Sediment | place: Indonesia: South Sulawesi... | reverse complement strand
GTCAATGCTCACTTTCAACATCCAACAAACTAAGGCAAACGGAATAGTCGGCGATTTAAATGGCGACGGTGTGGTGAATTTCGAAGACCTCGAAATAGTGGCTATGGCGTTCGGCTCCTATCCTGGCCATCCAAGATGGAATCCACATGCAGACCTCAATTGTGACAAAATAGTGGATGGAACCGACATGGGTATTGTAGCCAAACATTTTGGAAAAAAGGAAACCGCCCCTGAGGATATGACTGTAATCGTAGGTATCTACCCAAAAACATTGAACTTGAGAAGTCAAGGTAGATGGATTACTGTTTACATAGAACTTCCGGAAGGCTATAGTCCACGCGACATTAATATTTCTGCGATTATGCTGAATGAGACTATTGCAGTGGAATTTGGACCTACTGCTGTTGGAGTCTGTGATTGCGATTTGATACCTGATGTTATGGTTAAGTTTGAGAGACAAAAAGTGATAGATCTAATCCTAAGAACCTACTGGTTTACGGGTAGGTTTGGAGTAGTAACTTTAACCATAACGGGTAAACTGAAGGACAGAACATTTCAAGGAAGCGACGAAATTAGGATACTGCTGCAAACGTCGCGAGGGATATAAAAGCACAATTCAATAATTCTATTGCACACGCACAATCAGCTATCACTTTCTCACTAGCATCTTGCCTAGATTATTAAGTAGCGTATAATTTTCCAGAAATTTTTCCCGCGCCTCACGCATAGTAACCTCAGATAATTCTATAATATCATTTGGTTTTGCTTGTCCAAGTAAAGAAACATCAGGAGTGATTGTCACCGCGATTTTCGGATATCCACCGGTTGTTTGAGCGTCTCGCATTACTATGATTGGCTTTCCATTTTTCGGAACTTGAACCGCGCCGGGTAATAGGGCGTCTGAGACAATTTCTGCCTTTGCTTTGTGCTCTACTGCTGGACCCTCAAGCCTGTACCCCATTCTGTCCGCTTCCAACGTAACCCTAAATTGGCTTGAAAAGAAAGTGCGTATTCCGTTTTCTGTGAACATGTCTGCTTGCGATCCTAATAAGACATGTGCTGTAATTTGGCTTGTGAACTGTGGCAATAGTTCTTCTGGCATTGCGTATTCAACTTTGAGAAAAGACATATCAAATCCCTTAATGATATCACCAGTTTTCAATTGTCTGCCGTTTATTCCTCCAAATCCGCCACGCACATATGTTGCTCTGCTTCCAAGTACAAGTGGTGTATCTATTCCTCCTCTTACAGAGAGATATGCACGGCATCCACTTTTCATTCTCTCAAAAGATAGCACGTCATCTTCGTGTATGTCTAATGTTTGCCACATAGGAGCATTTTGACCATTGATTTTGGCAGAAATATCTCCACCTGCTATGGCGACCTGCGTTTGCGTTAAGGCTTGTAGTTCTGGACCGATGAGGGTTATTTCGAGACATGCGTCGTTGGGTTTGTTTGCAACTAATAGGTTTGTCGCAACATGGGAGAATGCGTCCATTGCCCCGGAAATTGGAACTCCATATTCAAGATAACCATACCTTCCCAAGTCTTGAACTGTTGTGAAGAAGCCGGGTTTGAGCACTTGAAAAACTTTCATTTGTCCTATTCCTCAGACAGAAGCGAATAGATACCTTTTGAAACTGCTTCTTCGATGATTTTGAATTCTTTTTCCGAAATTGGTTTGAACCTAATAGTATCGCCTGGTCTCAGAAGTGCTGGTGGCTGTTGCGATGGATTAAACAGTCTGAGCGGTGTTCTGCCTATTATTTGCCATCCACCTGGAGCTTCGCAAGGATATATTCCTGTTTGTTTTTCTGCTATGCCAACGGAGCCTGCGGGCACTTTTAACCGTGGCGTTTCAAGGCGTGACATTGCAATTTCGTCTGGAACTTCGCCTAGATATGGGAAGCCTGCGACAAACCCAATCATGTAAACCCTATACTCTCTTTCATGATGCAGTTTGACGACTTGTTCTTCGCTTAATCCATGATGCTGGGCAACATAAGGAAGGTCTGGACCATACTTCCCTCCGTAAACAATTGGGATAACAATTCTTCTTCCTTCTGCTTCTATCGGTGACTCTTTCAGCGTTTTTTCAACATCTTTTATGCGAAGAACAAGATGCTCATAGGTTGTTTTTAATGGGTTGTAGCGAACAAGTAAGGAGCGATAAGTTGGAACAAGCTCTTCAACTCCATCAATTTGGTCTTTCAGAATTGCATCGTTCAAAGCGATGACTCTGCGGTTTATTTCCAAACTTATTGTGTCGCCGAATTCGATGAATAAGGCGTTGTCGCCAAAGGGCAAGTACTTGGCAGATGCATATGGTTTTGTCTGCATGGTTAAAACCCAAAAAACTGCTAAATGAAACTTCTAACAGACTTAACTTCGATTCTTGCTCTGGTTAATCCCTTTTTTAACGCTTCTGCCAACGCCACTGCTGCGGGCGTGTCGCCATGTACACAAATTGTATGTATCTCCCCTAGATTCACGACTTTGCCATTAACAGCTGAGACTATTCCTTCTTTAACTGCTTTGACGACTCTTTCAATGACTTTTCGTGGTTCTTGAATGATTGCATTTTGCTGCTTTCTTGAAACGAGGTTTCCGTCCGCGTTGTATCCTCTGTCAGCGAAGAACTCATATGCAACTCGTAATCCAGCGCCGGCGGCAACCTTAGCTAACGCGGATTTTGGAGTTGCAAAGATTATCAGGTTGCGGTCTAATGCTTTAACTGCTTCAGCAATCCCCATAGAGCTTTTTTCATTTTTTACAGCAGTGTTGTATAACGCTCCATGAGGTTTTACATGTTGGAGATTGACGCCGAATGCTTCTGCGAATCCTTGAAGTGCACTTGTCTGATAGATAATATAGTTTTTAACTTCTTCTGTGGTTAGTTGCATTTCTCTTCTCCCAAAACCCAGAAGGTCTGGATAACTAGGATGCGCACCTATGGCAACTTTATGTTTTTTCGCTAATTGGATAGTCTGCGCCATCGTCATCGGATCGCCAGCATGAAAACCGCAAGCGATGTTTGCTGAGGTTATGTGGGGCATTATTTTTTCGTCGTTCCCAACTTTGAAGGCTCCGTAGCTTTCGCCTAGGTCGCAGTTTATGTCTATTTTAAGCTTCATATATGCACCACGTTGAAGACGATTTATAATGAGACGTACTTTCTCATGTCTTCTACAGCAGCAGATGAAACTGGCAAGTCCTTCATGGTAAACAGACCCGACGGCGCGTTAATTACTTTGGGGATTAAATTAACGACCATTGCTATTGTGCCTATGTCTCCGTGGACGCATGGCTGAATCTTCTGCTTAATGTTCGGAACACCTTCAATGCTTATAGCGTCATACTCTTCCTCGGCGCCTATGTAAGCTCGAAACTCCAGCTCTATAACTTCCCTGTTATTCATTATGCCTTTTGCTTTTTGCCTCAAACCAGCGGCTTTGCCACTTTTGACTTTTACTTCTTTGTTTCCAACAGATTTTTTGGCAATTACTGGCTCAACAGGTTCGACTATTATTTTGTCAAGTTCCCATGCTAATGCAGCAGCAATCATAGCAATAGATTGTTCAAGTCCCACATGCCCAGTAATTTGTTTGTTTCCGATTTTCCTGCAGAATTCTTCAACCGTCAAGCCGGCGCCTATCTTTTTTTGGAAGGGCAATCGCCTTTTGGCAGCATCCATGACTCTTACTGCTTGGATTTTCTCTATTTTTTGGCAGACGGCAGTAAGCGTTATCACAAGCGTGTCCATCAGAAAGCCAGGGTTTATTCCGGTGCCTAGCACTGTCACGTTGTGTTTCTTGGCGAGTGCGTCAAGGTTTTTCGCAAGTCTAGGTTCGGTGATGTATGGGTATGAGAGTTCTTCGCATGTGGATATTACTTTGACTCTGTGTTTTATAAGTGAGGCTATTTGTGGATATGTGTCTTTGAGGAAAGATGTGGTTGTGTGGATGGCGACATCTGCCCTAACTTCAGAAAGTGCAGCCTCAGCGTCTCCTGCAATTTTTAGTCCAAGCTTTTTCTTGATGCCCAAAACTTCGCCTAGGTCCTTGCCAACTTTGTCCTTGGCTATATCAATCGCTCCCACCATTTCTACGCCTTCTTTTTCCAATAAAAACTTTGCAATCAAACTGCCGACAGCACCAACTCCAAATAAAACAATCCTTACCTTTCTCATTCCGATTTTCCTCGTTGTTCACTTTTTATTGTTTCTAACTGTTTAAAAATGTGTTCGCAAGCATCATGCGTTATGTTAGGCGTGTGTAGAACCTTTACGTTTGTAAACCTTTATATCTTTGGGACACTCCAAAACTAGAGAGGACTCAAAACTTGGAACCCACGGGGACTATGCTCTCCAAAGAAGTTATAAAGAGACTCTTGGATGTTGAAAAACTCAAATACTGCTTCGAATGCGGCATCTGCACAGCCGGCTGCTCCATGACCGAACTGCTCGGAAAAGACTACAACCCCAGAGGTCTTTTGGGAAAAATTTTTCTAAATCCAGAGGATGTTTTGACTTCTGAAGAACCGTGGCTTTGTGCTTGGTGCTATCGCTGCTACAAGCGGTGTCCACAAGCCCTAAAACTGCCGGAAATATTTCTCTTCATACGAACAACCGCCATAAAACAAGGACACACGGAGCCAATTGAAAAAGCCCTTCAGAAAATTGTAGAGAACATTCCTTTACCACTCGTAACAACATTAGCCTGTTTTCACCCCGAACGTGCGGGGTTAGATAGGGACGAAATTTTGGGACGAATCGAACAAATTCGTAAGGACCATGTAAAGAAGGGAAAGAAAAAGAAGGCGAGCAAAAAATTTTCTGGAGAAAGAGTTGCTGTTGTAGGTTCCGGACCCTCTGGACTCACGGTCGCATATGAACTAGCCCGTAAAGGACACAAAGTTACAATTTTTGAAGGCCTCCCGGAACCAGGTGGAATGCTAAGGAAATGCATACCAGAATATCGCCTACCAAAACAGGTTTTAACCAAAGAAATTCAATTCATAAAAGATTTAGGTGTAGAAATAAAAACAAACACAACCATTGGCAAAGATATGAGTTTTGAAGATCTGCAGAAAGAAGGTTACAAGGCCATCTTCATCGGCGTAGGCGCCCACAGAAGCCAAGAATTAAAAATCGAAGGAGAGGATTTGAAAGGCGTTGTCCACGCACTTGAGTTCTTGTGGAGTGTCAATTCTGGCAGAAAAGTGGGAATTGGAAAAAATGTTGTTGTGGCTGGCGGTGGAAATGTTGCGGTAGATGCTGCGAAAACCGCGTTGCGAAATGGAACAGAAGAAGTGACCATTTTGTACCGCCGGTCAAGGGAGGAGATGCCTGCAAGTCCGTGGGAGATTAAGGAGGCAGAGGATGAAGGCATAAAAATCGAATTTTTGGCGGCACCTAAGAGGGTTCTGGGAGAGAATGAAAAGGTTTCCGCTGTGGAATGTGTTCGTATGCAATTAGGCGAACCGGACGAGTCGGGAAGAAGAAAACCAACACCGATAGAAGGCTCTGAGTTCACGCGGAAAACAGATATGGTAATTCTGGCAATAGGTGAAACCTCAGATTTAGAGTTTTTACCTAAAGAAATAGAGCTAAATGAAGAAGGCTCAATTTGGGTCAACCCCATAACCATGGAAACAAGTCTTCAAGGAGTTTTTGCAGGCGGAGACGCTGTGACCGGACCGGCAAGCGTAATTGAGGCAATAAGAGCTGGAAAGTGTGCTGCGGCGTCTATTGAGAATTACTTGAAGTCCTTAGGAGGATAATTTTGATGGCAGAAGGAAAGGAATCAGAAAGCACAGAAGGCGAAGAAGAAATCCGTATTGGAGTTTATGTTTGCCACTGTGGTTTAAACATAGCTGGTTCTGTGGATTGCGAAGAGGTGGCAAAATTCGCTGCAACTCTTCCACATGTTCTTTTGGCCAAAGATAATCGATACACATGTTCAGACCAAGGGCAGGAAATCATAAAGAGTGACATTAAAGAACAAAGACTCAACCGCGTGGTAGTAGCCTCATGCTCACCGCGGCTTCACGAACCCACATTTCGTAAGGCATGTGAAGACGCTGGATTAAACAAGTATCTCTTCGAAATGGCTAATATACGTGAACAATGCAGCTGGGTTCATTTACACGACCGAAAAGCAACTACGGAAAAGGCAAAGGACCTTGTGAAAATGGCTGTTGCAAAAGCTGCTTTGCTTCGACCTGCAAAAGAAACTGAAGTGCCAATAATCAGAAAAGTATTAGTCATTGGAGGCGGCGTGGCTGGAATTCAAGCCGCTTTGGACTTGGCTGACACTGGCTATAAAGTGTATTTGGTTGAGAAAGAGCCAAGCATCGGCGGAATGATGGCACGAATAGATAAGACTTTTCCAACAATGGACTGTTCCATCTGCATTCTAGCGCCTAAGATGTCTGACGTTGGACACCATTCAAATATTGAATTGTTGGCAAACAGCGAAGTTGTTGATGTGAAGGGATATATTGGCAACTTCCATGCCAAGGTGTTGAAAAAACCACGATACATTACAAGGGACTGCACAGCTTGCGGAGAATGCGCAAAATTCTGTCCAGTCATTGCTCCAAACGAATTTGATGCAGGTCTAGCCATAAGACACGCCGTCTACACGCCCTTTGCGCAAGCAGTTCCATCCACGTACATAATCGATATGAATGTATGTCTTAACAAGGACGGCATAATCGTCTGCGACAAATGCATAAAGGCATGCGAAAGACAAGCCATAGAATTCGAGATGAAACCAGAAACAATAGAGCTTGACATAGGAACAATAATAGTGGCAATCGGCGCAGATATCTTCGACCCATCAGCCCTATCAAATTATGGATATGGCAAATACCCAAATGTGATAACCTCACTCGAATTTGAAAGGCTAATCAATGCCGGCGGACCCTCAGGTGGACACCTCATAAGACCTAGCGACATGCAGATTCCCCAACGTGTAGCCTTCATTCAATGTGTCGGTTCTCGCTCCGACAAGAGCGGAAAATTGTATTGCAGTAATGTTTGCTGCATGAACACAATCAAAGACAGTCTACTAATTAAGGAACATTGGCCTGAAACGGAAATTTTCGTTTTCTACGTTGACATACGAGCTAATGGAAAAGGTTTTGAAGACCTCTATAAACGAGCAAAGAAAGAAGGCGTCATATTTATCCGTGGTCTTCCAGCCGAAATTCTAGAGGATAGAAAAACCCATAATCTGTGGCTTATTGGAGAAAACACTCTGCAGAAAGAACTGTACAAAATGAACGTTGACATGGCAATCTTATCCGTAGGTTTGGAGCCGAGAAAAGACAGCGAAATACTACAGCGTTTGTTAACGCTTTCCAGAACTCAAGACGGATTCTTCATGGAAGCCCACCCGAAACTTAAACCAGTTGACGCTGCAACGGGCGGGATATTCTTTGCGGGCACTGCTGAAGCCCCTAAAGACATAAAGGACAGCGTAACACAGGCAAGCGCAGCAGCAGCCCGAGCTGGCATATTGATGGCTAAAGGAAAGGTAACCGTTGAAGCCATCACCCCTATCTCTTATTCTGATAGATGTAAGGTCTGCGGACTTTGTACAAAAGTTTGCCCATACAACGCCATAACCCTAAACAAGGAACTGAAACGAATTGAGATCATAGAAGCCGCTTGTGGCGGATGTGGAACATGCGCTGCCGAATGCCCATTTGACGCTTTAACGCAAAGCCACTTCACTGATGAACAAATCTTAGCACAAATAGACGCTGTAACAGAACACGATGCAGACAAAAAAATCGTTGCCTTTTGCTGCAACTGGTGCGCTTATGCAGGCGCAGACTTCGCAGGAGTCAGCAGAATGCAGTATCCAGCAGAAGTACGCATAATAAGGACAATGTGCTCTGGGCGCGTAGCTCCAAAATTCATTGAAAGAGCATTTGCAAGAGGAGCAGCAACCGTTCTAGTAGCAGGCTGCCACCCAGGAGACTGCCACTACATAAACGCCAACGATCAAACACAGAAGCGTGTAGAACGCCTATGGAAGAAAATGGAACAACAAGGATTAAACAAGGAAAGACTGCAACTACTATGGGCTTCAGCGGCAGAAGGCGAAAGATTCGCCTCAAAAATCCGTGAAATGCAAACAACAGTGGAAAAGGTTACCCCAGAGGAAATAGAACATGCCAAAAAAGTTTTCGAAAAGACTTTAGGAGGAAACTAAGCAATGCCCGAAAGAATTAGGCACAAGCCTCTGGGCTTGGAAAAGGTAAAACATCCAAAAGCAGAAATACACCTGATTGTGGACCAATGCAAAGGCTGCGGTTACTGCATACAATATTGCCCCAAAAAGGTTCTGGAAGAGTCGCGTGATATAAATGCGAGAGGAGTCTATCCGCCTAGAATTGTGGACGAAAGCAAATGTGTCATATGTAGCTTTTGCACTGCAGTCTGTCCAGACTTTGCAATTTTCGTTGTTGAAAAACCATGCAAGGAGACATGTTGAATATGAGTGAAAAAAGAGCTTTGCTCACAGGCGCCCACTTCATGAACGGCGACGTTGCATGCGCCGAAGGTGCAATAGCTGCCGGATGCAGATTTTTCGCTGGATACCCAATCACACCAGCCACAGAAATCGCTGAGCACTTGTCAGAGAGAATGCCGGAATTTGGCGGAATATACATCCAAATGGAAGACGAGATTGCATCTATAGCAGCTGTCATCGGCGCTTCTTATGCCGGGTTAAAGGCAATGACAGCCACATCCGGACCGGGTTTCAGCTTAATGCAAGAAAACATCGGATTAGCCGTCATGACAGAAACCCCATGCGTAATCGTGGATATAATGCGAGGTGGACCCAGCACTGGACAACCAACGTTACCTGGACAACAAGATGTCATGCAAGCCAAATGGGGTTCTCATGGAGATTATGGAATAATAGCTTTGGCGCCTTCATCTGTCCAAGAAATGTTCGATTTAACAATTGAAGCCTTCAATTTATCTGAAACCTACAGAGTGCCAACTCTTTTGATGGCAGATGAGGTCGTGGCGCACATGTGGGAAAGGGTTGTAATACCATCCTCGTCAAAAATAAAAATAGTTAACCGTAAAAGACCGCATGGCTCGCCAAATAAATACATGCCCTTTATGCCAGATGACGATATGGTTCCGCCTATAGCTTGTTTTGGAGAAGGATACCGTTTTCATGCCACTGGTCTAACACATGATGAACATGGGTATCCAAAAACCCAAAGTTCTGAAGTCCAATCTAAGCTTGTGAGGAGACTCTGTGAGAAAGTAAGCAAGAGTTCGGACAAAATAATAAGAATTGAAGAAGTCATGTTAGAGGACGCAGAAGTAGCAGTTGTCGCTTATGGAATAGTCGCTAGGTCGGCTTTAAGCGCTGTAAGAAGAGCAAGAAAAGCTGGAATAAAGGCGGGACTTCTACGCTTAATTACGCTTTGGCCTTTCCCCGAAGCGCATGTAGCAAAAGCAGCACAGCAAGCGAAAGCGATGGTTGTTCCGGAAATGAATTGTGGACAAATGGTGCGAGAAGTTGAAAGGGCAGCTAAAGGAACGCCTGTGAATTTTGTTTCAAAGTTGGGTGAAGACCCTCACACTCCTATGGAAATTCTTGAGGCGATGAGGAGGAATAGTTGATGTTTGAAAAAGAAGTACACCCGTTTTCAAACTATCTACGGTCTGCAATGATACCGCACATATGGTGCCCCGGTTGTGGCAATGGTATCGTAGTCAACTGTTTTATCCATGCTTTAGATGAGCTGCAAAAAGATTTGGACAAATTGGTAGTTATTTCGGGCATCGGCTGTATCGGACGCACAGCCGGATACATAAACGCAGATTCTTTCCACACCACTCACGGACGCGCAATAGCATTTGCAACAGGAGTGAAGCTGGCAAATCCGGAACTAGAAGTGGCGGTTATAAGCGGAGACGGCGACCTCTTCGCAATAGGTGGAAACCACTTTATACATGCGGCACGAAGAAATATAGGAATCAAAGTAATCTGCGCAAACAACTTCAACTACGGAATGACCGGCGGACAGCAAGGCCCAACAACCCCCATAGAAGCATTGACAACCACAACACCCTATGGAAACATTGAGCTTCCCTTCAACCTAGTACATTTGGCAGCAGCGTCCGGCGCCACCTATGTGGCTAGATGGACAACCTTACATGTGCGAAGGTTAACCCAATCTTTCAAGAGAATGTTGCAGAAGGAGGGCTTCTGCTTCATCGAAGTCATTACGCCATGTCCAGAAATATTTGGACGACGCAACAAAATGAAAACTGGACTTGAAATGATGGAATGGTTCAGAAGAGCTTCAGTAGTGGAAAACTTCTCCGACCCAGCAAAAGCAGAAATCATGCCAGAAAAGATAGTTGTGGGAGAATTTGTGAATGTGGAAAAGGTGAGCTACGAAAAACTTCTTCACGAAAAAATAGCTAAGATTAATGAGAAAAGGATGAAATGGTGATTTAGTATGCGAATCGAAGTTAGATTTGCAGGTTTCGGTGGGCAAGGCATCATCAAATCTGGAATAATTGTGGCCACAGCAGCAAGCATTCACAGTGGGAAAAATGCTGTTCAAACACAATCTTATGGCCCAGAATCAAGGGGCGGTGCATGTAAATCTGAGGTGGTAATATCCGAAGAGGACATAGATTTTCCAAAAGTCGTTGAGCCCGATATACTGGTTGTTATGTCTCAACACGCCTACAACGAATACGCGGAAGACGTAAAGGTAGAAGGAACAATAATTACAGACCCTGACATGATTCCCCACGAGAAAGATTTGAAAACTGTTAAGATTTTCCGTATTCCTGCTACAAAGATTGCTGAGGGGCTTGGAAGAAAAATAGTTGCGAACATTGTCATGTTAGGCGCCCTTGTAGCCATCACAAACTTACTGGACAAAGATGCATTAAAAGAATCAATCAAAGCCAACATACCTAGAGGCACAGAGGAACTGAATCTGACAGCTTTCGAAAAGGGCTTCGAATACGGAAAAAATCTTTTAACAAGCTAGTTTCATGCAGCCTTTTGCACTCGCAGTTGTGGTAACTGCGTCATAAGTTTCGATTTTCTTATGCCTACGTGGCGCAGTGGAACTATTTTTTTAGCTTCGTTGTATATGTCGGAGGCTATTTTTCCAAGAACCATTTCCTGTGCAAATTGGTCCAACGTGAGCGATGAAGATTTTTCCCTAATAATTTTGTCCATGATATCGCGTATATTTTTCTCCTGTGAAGTCCTAACTCTAGAAAGTGTAAAGGCGGAAACAGCCACCTGCAGCTTGTATGCATCCTTTGTTATAACATTGAACATTCCGTCAACTTTTGTCGTTCTTCTTCTGACGAGGCTTCGCAGATAATCTCGCGAATATTCATGCCCCTTGAACACTGTGCGGGCGGTTTTTCCGTCAATTTCGGCTATTTGGAAAAATAGCTTTAGGTACTGATGTGCGAAGTCGTTTGTAATGTCATAAAGTGTTGAATCAATAACCCTTCCAACAAGTTTTTCTGGCTCGTCGGATGGTATTGCTCCTAGCTCGACATTTCCGAAGTATGGTGGAGCCAGCACCATGTACCATGATTTGCTTCGCCATTTATCTCTTACTTTTTTGACTTTTGAAGACAAGTTTGCCCTCCGAAGGTAGCTTGAAAATTCGCATGAGAGTATTAAAAGTTTTACTGTTTCAGCTCTATTTTTTTGATGCCGCCCATGTATTTTCTTAAGACCTCAGGAACAACAACTGCGCCGTCCTCTTGCTGGTAGTTTTCAAGTATTGCAACAATTGTTCTTCCCGTGGCTATGGCTGTCGAATTCAAAGTGTGCACAAACCCCTTAGGTGCTTCGCCCTCTTTTTCTCTATATCTTATGTTTAACCTTCTGGCTTGATAATCTGTGCAGTTGCTGCACGAAATTATTTCTCTGTACGCATTTTGCGCCGGCATCCAAGCTTCTATGTCATATTTTTTTGCGGCAACTGTTCCAATGTCACCTGTGCAGACGTTTGCAACGCGGTATGGCAAACCAAGTTTTTGAACAAGTTCCTCAGCGTTTTGTATGAGCTCTTCATGCATTCTCCAAGAGTTTTCGGGTTTACAGAAAACAAACTGTTCAATCTTATTAAATTGATGTGTTCGGAAGACTCCACGTGTGTCTTTGCCGTGGGCTCCAGCTTCTTTTCTGAAGTTTGTGCTTACTCCAACCATCTTGAACGGTAAGTCTTCTGCCTTTAACACTTCGTTCATGAACATTGCTGCCATGGGATGTTCTGAGGTTGCGATTAAGTATAGGTCTTCTTTTTCAATTTTGTAAAGTACATCTTCAAAATCGCTCAGGGCTACCACGCCTTCGTAGGGTTCGCGTCTCATCAAGAAAGGTGGTTCCACCGGCGTGTAACCTTTCTTAACCATTTCTTCAAGGGCAAAGCTCATCAAAGCCATGTCCAGCAACACGCCTTCTTTTTTCAAGTAGAAGAACCTGGCCCCAGCAACCTTTCCAGCTCTTTCGATATCCATTATGCCTAGGCTTAAGGCTAAATCTATGTGGTCTTTGGCGGAAAAGCTGAGTTTTGGCAGTTTACCCCAGCTCCTCACTTGAACGTTGTCGCTTTCATCCTTGCCCGTTGGAACTGATTCGTGTAAAAGGTTTGGGAGCCGCATGAGATAGTAGCACACTTTTTCTTCACTCTCGTTCACCTGTTTCTCCAATTGCGTGATTTCCGCGTCCACTGCTTTTGCTTTTACAAGCTCTTTGTCAGCACTTTTTTTCCCCTTTTTTAGTGATGCGATCTTTGTTGTTATCAGCCTTCTCTCGTGGCGCATCTCATTCAATTTCGTCAAAAGCTGCCGCCATTTTCGGTCAGAATCAATCAGCGTATCCAACATCTTCAGGTTTTCAGGGTCTCCCCTCTTCATCAGATTCTTTCTTACATGCTCTGGGTTTTCGCGGATGAGTTTAATGTCCAACATCTTTCTCACGTACAGCTTTGCGCTTAGATCTACCTTTAACCTTCTAACCTTAGCCTTAAATCAGCTATTTAACCTTACGATAAACATTGTCCAAAAAGGCGAGGCTTAGAGCCAAGATGACTAATGTTCTATACTTTTTCTAGTATAAGGAGACCCAATGCGATGTGACCTTTGTGAGCTCGGTAGTTGGCTCTTTCTTGTTTCCAGTTTGGAGCGTTTCCTCTGTCATCATAGTAAGCTTCCCACCATGATGGTTCATCGTAGGCTTGCGAAAACAACACCTTAAAACCATGGCTTAGGTAGGCTTAAGATTCGTGATAGAAAGCCCGCGTTACACAGAATGGAGTGATCTAGGTGCACAGAGCATGGAGGGAGAATCCTTCTGAAATTTCATTTTATTTTCCTTGCTGCGTGAAGTGCTTTTTCCGCCGTTGAAGTGCAAAAAAGTAAATCGTCAATCGTAGCGATGAACGTAGGAAGTTTCCCTTTGCACCTTATCTGCGTCAAAACTTCGTTCGCTTCACACGTTGTCTTTATGGATAGGCCACGCGGGGTCTTGAAATTGTCTGGGGAAACAGCTTTTGCAACGGCTTCTGCAGTCTCCTTTCCATCATATTCCAGAGTTATCTTAGCTTCCAATACTCTCACCCTTCAACTGCTTTCCAATCAACTCATCAACAATCTTGATAAAAGTGTTGATGTTTTCGATGGGAACCTGCGCTCCTGCGGCTATATTGTGACCTCCGCCTTTTCCTTGGCATTTTTCAGCCGCAGTCTGCATTACTTCAGCTAGGTTAACGCCTTTGTTGATTACAATATCTATGGTTCTCGCTGAAATCTTCGCCAAACTCTCTTCGTGAACGTTGGCATAGGCAATAAGCGGTTTTTCAGGGTTCGGAAGGCTCGTTGAAAGAATGGACGAAATCGCGCCTATTATCTTATCTTCTATAAAATCTTCGCCAAAAACAACGTAAATGTTCTCTAACTCCTTCATTCTTTCAGGTTTTTCCATCACCCAACCAAGATACTTGTTGATAGTTCTCCTATACTCTTCCAAAACTTTGTTTGCCGCTTCAAGAGCTAAACCCCTATCACCCATGCACACAGCCACGCCAAGACTGGCCTTATCCATGCGACCAGTAGCATTCAACAAGACCGCGAACTCTCTAGCGTCCCTAAGGGGAGTCCACGACTCCTCATGATTCAAAATGTAAACATGCCCAATAAGATTGGCAACTTCGTAACGTAGGCTTTTCGACAATAGATAGTCCGCAAGAGCAGAACACAACCTCTTCTTCTCATCATCCGACAGATCCCTCAAAGCCCGCCACTTTTCGCCATGTTTAGGTTTAATGTCTAAACTTGCTAAAAAAGCCAAACTCTTATCTTCCTCACCACTTATGCCTGGAATAAAAGGATTAGTTGCCGACGCCAAAGTTTTGTGTATTGGGCGTGTTTCTCTGCCAAAAAATATAAGGTCTTTTTCAACTGTCAAAAGTCCCACTTTTGTTGCATCTTCAACTATCTTTTCATTCATTCCGTCCAGCTTTCGTTGATCATATTTGTCTTGAAGGTCTCCAAGGGCTCCAACCACAGCTATAGGCGCCAAATCTTCATTCACTTTACCTAATGCTTTAGCCACAAAGTAGGCTACACCCGAACCGCTGATGTCACGTGCCCCATCAATCCCGTGCAAATGCGGGTTTACCTGTATAATGCCTTCTGATTCTTCGCCGACAACTTGATGATGGTCTAGAATCACCATTCTAAAATCTGCAAGTCTTTCGTTCAGCAACTCAATGTAGCCACTTCCAAAATCTGTGAAAATAACCAGCTGTGGCTTGTCTGAAAGAATCTCACCAACAATCTTCTCATCAATCCACTGGGTTATCCTAATCCGAAATCTCGCATCAAGCCTAGCCAAGGCTTTTCCAATAATTCCAGCTGCAGCAACCCCATCAGCATCTAAATGTGAGAAAATATGAATAAAGCCGTCCTCTTTAACAATCTCCAGAATAGTCTTGGCTGCCTGCGCAGCTGAATCTAAGAAGCTTGCATGAGTTTCCTCTGACGCCATAGCAATCACACTAGGCTAAGAAGCTAAATTATTTAAAGATTTAAAACTGGCGTCACAAGCAAGTGGTTCCTTGTTTATGCAAATCTAAGCGTTAAACAATCAGGCTAAAGAAGCTATTTTCGGTTCATATTTCCAGTTCGGCGGCAACACGCCTTCACGTTTGTAGTATCTTGAGAGTTTGTGGATTTTTGCCTCTATGACTTGAAGCGTCCTCTTGTTGTGTAAGTCTTTTTTGTTTTTCTCAAGGTGCACGATAAGGCTTTCAGCCTTTTTTAACAAGCTTCCTAGATCTTCAGGTATTGCTGGAGTAAGCTCTGCATCTTTAAGTATTTTTGTTATAGTCTTTCCTGTTATCGGCTTCGTTAGGGGAATTGCGTGCTGGTCTCTTAGGATTGTTCCTATACTGCTTGGCGGGTTTCCTTCTTTCGCCAGCTTAATGACTAGGGCTTCGACTTCTTCTGGCTGGTACTTGCACCATGTTGGCGACCGTTTGCTAACTGGCCTTATCTGGTGGGATTTTCCTTTTTCCTGTTTAGGCATTTCTGTTCCCTTAAACTCTGTATGAGCGAAGGAAGACGAATATTTAAAACTATTGATTGAAAGCAAACATGCTTCCAACTTTTTTATCTAAGTCCTTTGTACCATTCTGCAAACTTACACAAAGCCTTAGCACGATGAGAAAGTCTGTTTTTCTCCGCCACGCCCATTTCAGCAAAAGTTCTGTCACTGTTATTTGGCTTAAAGATTGGGTCAAATCCAAAACCAGTCTTGCAATCTTTTCTTCTTTCCTTTTTTGTTATCTCTCCAACGGCTTCACCTTCAAAAATTTTTGCCGATTCAAAACTTGCGGAACAATACGCAACCACCGAACGGAAATGCGCTTTTCTGTTTTCAACGTTTCCCATAAGCCGAAGTAAGCCTTCGTTGCCGATTGTCTTGTAAACGTAAGCGGCGTATGGTCCAGGAAAGCCATTTAACGCATCTATGAAAAGTCCCGCATCTTCAACTATTATTGGTAAATTGCATCTTTTAAAAGCCTCCAAAACGCTTGTCTTCGCAATCTCCTCTAAGCTTTCGCTCTGAATCTCTAAGGTCTTAACCTTAAGCATCCCCACGGCAATTTTGTATTCGGCTAATACTTTACGGGCTTCACTAAACTTGTTAACGTTATTTGTTGCAAAGAATATGACTTTGCCCTCTAATTGAAAACTCATTAAGCCTCACCGCTTCTCCAACTCTGAAAATAGAAAGCAAAGCAAAAAATAGTCTTAATCATCTGCATTCGCCTTTCCTTTCAGCAACATACCTTCCTCTTCTCTCAATCTCCTTTATCTTATCTAAAATGCTATTTACGGTTTCAGCGTCTAAAACTTTAGAATAGCCCATAATCACGGCATCGAAACATTCTTCAGTAAAGCGGAAATGTGTACTTTGCAGAGCGCGTTTCATAAGGTGAAGATCAACTCCTCTGGCTTCCAACTCCTTTGTTTTTTCTCCAAGTCCAAAATCCACAAAGAAGATCTTTCCTTCTGAGTTTAGAATCATGTTGGACGTGGTTAAATCGCCGTGAACTATCCCAGATTCATGTAATCTGCCTATTGAATCACCAATTTTGAGGAAGAGACGTTGTCTTTCACTTTCAGAAAACCTGCTTAACAGCTGTTTGACTTGTTTTCCTTCAATAAACTCCATTATGATTGTGGCGTCTTTTACGTCAACTAGAAAAATTGTCGGCGTCGGCACTCCAGCCTTTTTCGCTTCGTGCATCAGTTGCGGTTCATGGGTTGTTCTGTAAATCCGAATTTGTTCATCTAATTGGGAAGGACGGTATTTTTTAGGCAACCGCCTCTTTATTATCACCTTTCTGCCATGCCATTCAGCAAGGTAGAGGCTGGCTTCCGCTCCCTTCTTCATTAGAAGCGGCAACTTCACTTTACCCAAGCAACTTCAACCTCTTCCAGCCGCCACCTCAGCTTAACAGAACTCTTTTCAATCGGCGTAACGATACCATGCTTGTAGGCTAATATGCCAGTCCACGCAATCATAGCCCCATTATCAATCGCAAACTCGCTTGGCACAACACAAAACCCAGCATTATGCTCTTCTGCTACAGCCTCGATCATTGACTGCAATCTTTTGTTGGCGGCAACTCCGCCAGTTAACAAGACCTCCGTTTTCTCCGTGTGAGCCAAAGCCCTTTCAGTAACCTCTGTAACCATTGAAAAGGCTGTTTCTTGGAGGCTGTAACATAAATCTTCGAGCTTATGTTCGCCCTTTTCGAGCAAATTAACAGCGGCAGTCAATAAGCCACTGAAGGATGTATCCATGCCCTTAACCGTATATGGCAAAGAAATTAGCTTTCCTCCTTTTGTAGCAAGTTTTTCAACAATGGCTCCAAAAGGCATGCCAGTTCTTTGGCGAAGTCCCGCTTTTCTCGCAAAAACGTCCAAACAATTCCCAAGAGCAATGTCCAATGTCTCGCCAAAAACTCTGTAGCGCCCAGAATCAAACGCAGCAACAATGGTGTTTCCACCAGAAACATACAATGTTGCAGGATCTTTGGCGCCTGTTTCAAGCTTCCCTATTTCAATGTGCGCTATGCAATGGTTAACCCCAACAAGAGGAACTTTGAGATAGGAGGCAAGAGCACGGGCTATCGTTGCGCCTGTGCGGAGACATGGACCCAAACCTGGACCTTGAGAAAATGCGACAATTGACAGATTCTTCAGTTTTATACCAGATTTTGTGAAAGCCTCTTCCAGAACTTTGTTTGCCACTTCTGCATGATGTCTCGCTGCTTCTCGGGGATGAATGCCACCTTCCTCTGGCATATAGGCACTTATCACGTTCGCTAGTATTTCGCCGTTGAACGTGGAGACCCCAATGCTGAAATCGTCTGCTGTTGATTCGATTCCTAAGCAGTACGATTCGCTCGTCTTTTTCCCTTTCATTTTTCCAGTCCTTCAACATTATTTCCTTCAGACATCAACATACATCTTTTTATTTAAAACCGCCCTATATATTAATGGAAGACTCGAGAACTGATGAAAAATGCCGAAACGCAACGACCTTGAACAGAAGGCTTTCCAATTCATAATGAACACGGGATATGAAGGCGTACTCCAATCGGAATTGTGGCGCAGACTCGGAGCGAGCAGCAGAGAAGGCTCTAGAATAGCTCTAAAACTAGAAAACAAAAAACTCATCCGCAGAGAAAAGGAACTCCGCAACGGAAGATGGACGTATAGGCTTTTCCCGAAAAGGCTGCCAGCGTCTATTGATTCCATATCAAACTGCCCCTGCCTAATGTGCTCAGACAACTCCAGATGCGACCCATCAAGCACAATATCACCGCAAAACTGCGAAAAACTCACAGAATGGCTCATAACAATAGCTCAAAAAGAATCCGACGCCCTAGGTGACAGCTAGTTTTGCCAAAGGCATGGATACAACAGAGAAAAAAGGATTATTATTATAAGAAAGCTAAAGAGGAAAAATACCGCTCTAGAGCAGCTTACAAACTGTTTCAAACAGTAGAAAAATATAATTTCATGGAAAGAGGCGACATTGTTATTGATTTGGGGGCAGCACCCGGCGGTTGGATTCAAGCTGCAAGGAAAATTGTTGGTGGCAAAGGTTTTGTCTTAGGAGTTGACCTCAAACCTATAGAGCCTTTCCTTCAAAACAACGTTCGAACAATAATAGGCGACATAAACGAGCAAGAAACTATGGAGCAAATTTTGAGCATGCTCCCAAGAAAGGCAGATGTTGTGATTTCAGACGCTTCGCCAAACATTTCTGGAATATGGGAAGTTGACCATGCTCGCCAAATAGACCTAGCACAACAAGCATTAAAAATAGCTTTGAAGACACTTAAGCCTCTTGGAAACTTTTTCGTAAAAGTATTCGAAGGAGACATTCTTAGCGATTTTATTAAAAAAGTGAAAAGGCATTTTGAAGTTGTGACGATTGTAAAGCCTAAGGCGAGTCGAACCAAAAGTTCAGAAATATTCATTCTAGGCATACGCTTAAAAGAAGTAGCAGATTAGCAGCAAACATAAATTCTAAGCAATCGTCTATAAAGACTGGGTGAAGCGGTTGGATGTTATAGCAGCGGATTCGTCTTCTGCGACACTGAACGAGCGTTTTGAACCTTTGTCGATTGTTGCAGTTGCAGCCGTTTTGGTTAACCCACCTTATAGAGAACCAAAAGTTTGCCTTGCTGAAGCAATTTTTGCACAAGCTGATAACGGACACAACGTTATAGTGCATGAAGCAGAGCTTTGCAGAGAATTAATTGACAGAATAAAAGCAGATGTTGTTCATCTTGATATATCCCTTGGATCGATTCCGCTTGAGGAACTGTCGCCAATTCAGTTTGCAAATTTAAGAATATCCAGTAAAGCAAAGCGCGATCTTCTGAAAATTCTGCCAAAGCTGAGGAAAATAGCCGGAGAAATTACACAAAAATTTGGAGTTGAAGTTTTAGCTATTGGAAAAGAAAGCATTCCCGTAAGGATTGCGGAATTAACAGCAGGGGCCCATGCAATTTTATACGCAAGTGAAAAGGCTACCAAAGAAGACAAGAAAATCTTGCTTGGTTTACCTTCCAAATGCCAACCTAGACCTGCTGAAAAAGGAGTATATCTTTGCTCTCTCATAACAGCAGAACATGATGTCCAAGGCTATGCAAAAGATGAGGGGGAAATTTTGAAAAAAGTTAATATCATGGAAATGTTGAACCCATGTGCAAGAGGTTTCCGAATCCTGAAGATAAAACCGAAAACATAAAGGTCAACAGGTGGTTACGATTGGCACTTGGTTTTTGGAAAACTTTATCGTCAAGGAGAAAGAGAATCCTAACAATTATAGCGTTCTTTTTTGTTTCCATAATCATAATGAGTGTTGGCGTGTTAACCCCGCTTAGCCGTGAGGAAGCAAGTTCCATAAGCCAAGAGCTTGATCAACTGAGACAGAATATAAGCGTTCAATTTGTCTTTGGAAACAACTTTATGCTTTGTTTAGCAATATTTGTGCCTATTGCAGGCCCCATTTTTGGAGGTTATGTACTATACTCCACCGGGGTTGTAATTGCTGCAGAAAGCATCACATACAATATACACCCTCTTATAGGATTTCTTAGTTTTTTCATTCTTCCAGTCATATGGTTAGAACTTTTGGCGAATAGCATTGCCTTTGCTGAAAGTGTTTGGCTAACTCGGCGCATGTTACAACATAGAGGCAAAAGCGAACTCGGCAAAGCGTGTATACTGATTTCAATCAGTGCAGTAATATTACTGGTAGCAGCGATTACTGAAATTGTCTTGATTCTGATGTTTCCTCAAGGTTAGATAATTAGACTATTTCTTCTTGACCTTGGCAATCTCTAAGCTTAGGTCTAATGTTTTTGGGCTGTCAGTTATTTCGCCTAGGCTTACAATGTCAACCCCTGTTGAGGCAAACGCTATGATGTTTTCTGCTGTTATTCCGCCGCTGGCTTCTAGCAAAACCTTTCCAAAAAAACCTCTCTTCTTTAGCAGACTTATGGCCTTTTCTATTTGTTTTGAAGAAAAATTATCCAACATAATTATGTCCACGCCTGCGTTTGCTGCGGCTAATGTCTCTTCAACCTTTGAAACTTCAACTTCAATCTTTTTGCTGAATGAGGCTGTTGCTCTAACCTTTTTTACAGCATTCTCTATGCTTCCAGCCACCACAATGTGATTGTCTTTAATCAGAATCATGTCGTCCAAATGAAGTCTGTGCGGGTCACCGCCCCCTATTAGAACCGCTTTTTTATCAAGATATAGAAGCCCAGGCGCTGTTTTTCGCGTGCACGCAATCTTTGTTTTAAGTCCAGCCTTCCGGATTTTTTCTGTTAATTTTCTTGTGGCTGTTGCGATGCCGCTCATTCGCGAAAGAATGTTTAGGAGTATCCGTTCAATGGAAAGAATTGTTCTTGCGTCCCCGGAAATTCTCATCAAGACCTGTTTTACTTTCATGTTTTCTCCATCTGCAGCCAGAGCCTCAACCTCAAGTCCTAGACTTTCCAAAAGGATTTTTCCTTCTTCGACTCCAGCGACAACTCCTGGCTCTTTTGCAATCACTTCAGCTTTTGCCGTGCTTCCCACTGGAACTATTAGCGCGGTAGTTATGTCTCCTTGCCCTACGTCTTCGGCAAGCATTCTTCGAAGCTTTTCTTCCAGAATTTTACGCGGCAAGAACATACTTTACTACTTTCTTGTTTAACTTAAAATACTTGTTTATTTTTTCGCCCCATTTCAGATGTTTTCTTTACGTCCATGCTCAAACTTGTTTACAGAAGAGTATATTCATTGTTTCTTTATTGATTAGGGATAACTAAAATAAATCCATTTGTTCTCTTTGAAACTATGCGACTACTATTCAGCTGTGCCGAATTGGGCTTAGGACATGTATCGCGAGTCATACAGCTGGCAAAAAGACTGGATGAAAAAGAAAATGAACTATTCTTTTTCTCCGGCGGAATAGCCTACCAACTGTTAAAAAAAGAGTTTGGGAATGTCTTCCCATGCACACCTGTGGGTTGGTATGAAAACGCTCAGGGAATAATTGCTTCTGCATCACTTCTGAACATTTTGATTCCGCTTCCCCATTTTCACAATGAAAAAAGCACTCTCGAGATTAAGAGTTCTAGTGCAGCGGAAACCGTCCGTCGCTATTATGACCTTAGAACACACATTCGAAAGATCAAACCAGACGTAATTGTTTCCGATGGCGACATGCATGCACTTCGACTAGCGCACAGGTGGAATGTTCCCTGTGTTTACATAACAAACATTATTAGACCGAGCTATGGTTTCTCTCCGCTACTCATTCCAGGGGAAAGATTTACAGAACGCTACGTGAAAAAATGTTCAAGGATAATTGTGCCAGATAACCCAATGCCCTATACGATTTGCGACTATAATTTAGGCGATTTGGACGGAATAGGAATAAAGGATACGGTCGAATTTGTAGGCAGTTTTCTTGATATGGCACCCACAATAGGATCGGAGGAACACGTCTTCGCTCCAATAAGTGGACCTCTTGGAACCAGAGCTAAACTAACACAAATGGTAATTCCAGTGTTAAAAAAACTCGAAACAAAGAGCATAATAAGTCTAGGAGTATTAGGCGAGAAAAACTCTACAAAAATTGGCAAATGTGAGATACACACGTGGCTGTCTCCCCAAGAGCGCCAAGAATACATGAAAAACTCCAAGCTGATAGTTTTCAGCGGGGGACATACAACATGCCTAGAAACCATAAAATACGTAAAGCCAAGCGTTTGCGTCCCAACTCAGTCCGAACAAATGGGAAACGCTAGAAAAATGCAAGATTTGAATTGCTCAATACTTGCCAAAAACAAGGACAAGTTGAAACGAGCCATTCAAGAAATCGAAGAGAGAAAAGAGTTTTACAAAAGCCATGTAAAGGCGTTGAATCAATATTCAAACAAGTTTAAAGGTATTGAAAAGGCAGTTAGAATCATTGCAGAAACTGCAACGACTTAACGGATTTACAAGTTTTCATGGTTCAACGTCAAATATTCTCATGGTTGTTTCCTGTCGAGGGATTTACGTTTCACTTCTCCTTTTGGTCTATCTTCTTCGAAGACTATGGCTTGGAACGTATAGATTTTAGTGCCTTCCAGCAGCCAGCTGTCTGGAGGTAAACCCGCTTTAATGCAGCATTGGCATAGGAATTCCTCTTCATCCCATTTCCATTCAATAGGCACTTGCGGTAGAAGCAGTCCTTTGAACATGCCTCTTTCAGTAATCAGTCCGTCTTTTCCAACTTTGATTTTAGAGGCGTATTCGTTGGGTTTTTTCACTTCTATTACATGTGGAGGCGTAAGTACGCTTACTTCAAAGATTACTTTGTCAAGTTCTCTTAACGATAGCGGATAAAAGCGAGGGTCTTCGGTCGCCGAGCTTATGGCAGATTCTATAACTGCCTGAGCTAAGGGTGTTGTGGGGTATGGATAGCCAATGCATCCTCGCAATTCTTTTTCTTCGTTCTTTATGCTATTTATTGTAACGAATACTCCGCTGGGTTGCAGAAACTTTTCAGGAACGTTTTCTGGAACGCTTATTCTTTTCCTAGACTTTAGATATTCTTCTACGGCTTTTCGTGCAAGCTCAACTAGAAGTTTTCCCTCTTCCAAGCTTAGCCGGAATGACAAGTCCATGTTCTCTCCTTCGACAGCGGTAGCTTTTGCAAAGGTAAAGGTTTAAACTTTTACAGAAGTTTGGGATTTAAAATTTCATTGATTCTTCGTGTGTTCCGTCCTTGGTTATCAGCAAAAAGTCTATGCCATCGCCACTCATGACGTCTCTGCTTATCGCAGATTTTATCGCCCTAATAACGAGGTCTTTTGCCTCTTTCAAGGTTATGTTTTCACTGTATTCTTCTTCGAGGACTCCCATGGCGATTTCTGTTCCCGAACCTACAACCGCATATTTGTCTGGCATTACTGAACCTAGGACGTCCAACACGTAAAGCGATACTCCTTCTTCGTCCATTCCGCCGACTATTGTCTGCGTAATCAGCGGTGCCAGTCGGCGGGTGAAAAGCAAGTTTGACATGAGTTTTGCTGCTGACCTTACAGAAATTGGTCTGCCAACATCTAGACTGAACAAGTTTGCGTAGGCTTCTACTTCCCTCACGAGGACTTGCATGTCAGAAACGAGTCCCGCACATGCTGCGCCTATTTGGTCTGTTATCTTGAAGACTTTTTTACCGCCTTTGCTGACGACAAGATAACCGTAGGAGACGCGTTTTTCTGAGGCTAAAATTATTCCTTCTTGGCATACTACACCGATGGTTGTTGCGCCTGGAATCCAAAGATACTGAGACTGCGACTGCTTTTCCATGATCAACCACCTTTCTTTCGTCATATACACGAGCAACCTATTAAACTTAATCATGTAATCTTCAGAATGCAATGTTTTCCTTTTTTTCCTTAGCACCAAGCTAAATACCTAACGCAAATGATAAAAGCTAGATAGGCGCACCTCAAAAAAGGGATGGTCATGGTTAAACGTGGACTTTTTGTCGGCAGGTTTCAACCATTTCACTTAGGTCATCTAAATGCTATGAAAGATATCTTGAGGGAAGTTGAGGAACTTGTGGTTGTCATTGGCAGCGCTCAATATAGTCACCGCATTAATGACCCGTTCACTGCTGGTGAAAGGCTGATTATGATTCGAAAGGCTCTGGAGGAGGCTGGAGTAGATTATTCGCGTTTTTGGGTTGTCCCCGTGCCTGACGTGCATTTACACATGATGTGGGTTTCTGCCGTGGAGGGCTATACTCCACCTTTTGATGTTGTTTATTCTAACGAACCCTTGACGCGTAGACTTTTCATGGAAGCTGGATACAAAGTTAAAGCCATTCAGTTTCATGAAAGAAAGGTTTACTCCTCAACCGAGATTAGGGAGAGAATGCTTAAAGACAAGAGCTGGGAGAAGCTAATTCCGAAGAGTGTGGCTGCTTTCATAAAAGAGATAGATGGAATCAATAGGCTTAGAGATTTGACCAAAAGCGACAAGGTATAATTTTTGTAGCGATTTCAGAGTTACCTATCTGTGCGCTAATTGTCTAGGCCTTCCTTATGTAATAGGTTGAATTGATTAGCGGCTGTGTAGATTTGTTGAACATGGGAAAATTTCTTTTGTTCAACAACAATTGCTGTATGTTAGGTTGTAAGAGCATCTTTAGGAGCGAAGAAGGGCAATTCTGTCTCCACTTTTCATTTTGAAGTGTTTTGCAGCGTTGCCTTGATTTATGGAAATCTCCAAGAAATTATGGCTTCCAACTATGGCAATGGGCTTTTGCGGCTCAGTCTCAGCGTAAGCTTTGCAGAGCTTCAACTTTAGCCTAACATCTTTGAATTCAACGTTAACCACACCTTCAATTCTCATCGAGGCGAGTTCTTTTTCTCCGAAATTTGTGATTATGTTTCCGAACCCATCTATGTGCAAAGCTTCACCAACAAGCACACCTTTTCTCCGAGTAATCTTGCTGAAACAGGGCGTTACGATTTCCCTCATTTCGGGTCCAAACTCTGCTGGTGGCTTTCCGTTTGCTAGGTGTGCTGATGCTGGCGCGAAAATGTCTCTTCCATGAAACGTGCTGGAGATTTTTGCCAGCATAAACTTCCGATTTGTTATCTCGTAAATGTGCCTTATGCCCTGACTTTTTGCAGCTAAAGCTAGCACGCCGTTGTCTGGTCCAATATAGAAGCTTTGCCTCGTCTGTATAAGCAAGGGACGTCTTCTTGTTCCAACGCCTGGGTCCACGACTGCCACGTGAATCGTGCCTTTTGGAAAAAAGGGAGATATGGAAGCTGAAACATATGCTCCCATTCGTATGTTGAATTTTTCTATTTGGTGGCTTATGTCAACAATTGTTGCGTTTGGGCTTATGCTTAAAATTACTGCCTTCATTTCTGCCACATAAGGGTCTCTTAACCCAAGATCCGTTGTCAACGTAATGATTGGACGAGGCATAGCGGTTTCTAGTATGCACCTTTCTTGTTCATGTGCTTTTTGTTTTACAGAAATGGAAAACGATGCTCTCCATTTATAAATGATTAAAACGATTAGATTCCGCATACGTGCAGAAGGCGTTTCTGAAAATGTCTCTTAGAAGAAAACTTGCAGCAAAGGATTTGGCTTTGACCATCTGCTTCACAGCCCTATACGTGATTTTAGGTTTTCTACCGATTTCTCCGATAATCGGTTTACCTGGCAAAGTCATAACTGCAGCGGCAATAATGGCTCCGATAATCGGCATACTTCTTGGACCATACATTGGCACATTATCCACGATTTTAGGTGGAACGATTGGATTCTTTCTAGGTTCTTTTTCTCCGCCAAGCTTCTTTTCAGGCGTTCTCGCAGCCTTCTGTGCTGGTATGCTATACATTGGTAAGCGAAGCGCCTGTGCCTTCACTTACTTCTCATTACTCTTTATTTTCGGATTCTATCCCTTCGTCGGCCCTGTTTGGCTTTATCCACAATTAATGTGGTTTCAAATAGTCGGTTTCCTCATATTGGTTTCACCCTTGCAATCCACAGCCGTAAAAAATCTTAACTCCAACAACAATTCAAAGCTCCTTTCCGCGTTCTTTATCGCCTCTCTGACGTCAACCCTAGCCGGACAAATCGCAGGTTCCTTGACTTTTGAGGTCCTCTCATGGCCCATCTTTATGGCAAATTTAGACGTCTGGAGAACAAACTGGCAAGTTATAACATTTCTTTACCCAGTAGAAAGAATGATTATTGCATTAGTTGCATCGTTTATAGGAACAGCCTTATACAAGGTTTTGAAAACTGCAAATTTGATGAACGTTCTTAATCGTGCGGTTTAGCTAGGAAAGTTCCCATGAAGATGCATTCATTGAACGGTATCATCATATCTGCAGAGCCATAGGCACTATCGTCAAAATCAACTGGAGCTTCTTTAATCAACACTACAGAAATTTTTTCAGCGGATTCGCCCATCAGCAGATGAGAAGCAGAAGCCAAATCATCCGCAATCGCATGTTGCGTAATAACCAATGGCTTTCCATAAATGTCCTTCTCTCCCCTAACGTCCTTCACTGGCTTGAAGCCAGCAACAGCCAAAGCCAAACCTGTAGTGCCCGTCCTAAGCGGCACCAAACCACTATCAACGATCAAGACCGCAACTGCTTTGCCGGCATTGCGCTTGATTTCTTCTCTGATGTATTTCGCCCATATTTTCGCGTCATTTGGCCATAAAACCACACAATCCTTAGGCGCATTCTTGTTATCTATCCCAACATTAGCGGTTAAAATTCCACTTTTAAGTGTCAAGACAGCCTTTTCAACTCCACCAAAAATCTTGTCTGCTTCCCGTAAAACCAGCTCTGCAAATTCCGGTTGCAAAGAGAATCTTTTTGCAAGCTCCCTCGCTCTATTAGAAGGTTTTATGTTGCTTAATTTTACTACGCGACCTTCGGCATACGCTACGATTTTTGAGGTTATAGCCAATATGTCGCCGTCTTCAAGCTGCAAGTTCTGCTCTTTTAAAGCTTCGAGAATTGATTCAACTAGATTATCGCCAGTTTTTATAATCCTAGTCTTGACGGCATAAAGCCTCATTGCTCCTCATCCTCCATGAACGACTGGAACAAAAACTATTTCATCCTTGTCCTTAAGCCTCGTCTCTAAACCGTTTAAAACGCTGATTTCCTTTCCATTCACAAGTATAAGCGTGTTCGGCCTGGGGTCTTCCAGTTCAGGGTCAACCAGCACCTGTCTAAGTTTCGGCATCTCTTCAACAATTTCTTTTATAACTTCTCTTAACGGAACTGTACTTTCGAACTCTAGGATAAGCCTGTCTTTACCTGACAATCCGCGAAAAGCACCAACAAACCGCACAATCACAACCATTTCGTCATCTCCTTTCAGAGGTTATAAAACTACTATGACAGTGACATCATTAACATTCGTTCCAGTCGGTCCCGTGAAGATTAGGTCGCCAAGCTTCGAAAAAAAGTGATAAGAATCATTTCTCGCTAAAAATTCCTCAGCAGCCAATCCTTTTTTCGCTGCTCTGGCTAATGTTTTTCCATCAGCTAATGCTCCAGCTGCATCTGTTGGTCCGTCTACACCATCAGTGCTTAAGGAAGCAATAACCACTCCGTCCATGCCGTCAAGTTTTTGCGCAGCAGCTAAGGCTATTTCTTGGTTCCTTCCGCCCAAGCCTTCTCCTGTAACAGTTACGGTTGTTTCTCCGCCTGCAATTATGCCAGCAGGTTTTTGAACAGGGTTTCCAGATGCAGCAACTTCTCGGGCTATTGAGGCTAGTACTACCCCAACATGTCTGGCTTCTCCTTCTAACGTTGCAGTCAGCAAAAGCGTGTTTAAACCCTCAACTTCGAGATGCTCACGGGCTATTGTGCTGGCAAGCCTATTGTTTCCAACAACCACATTGAAAACTTTTTCGAATGCTTCATCTCCGGCTTTGGGAGTTTCTGGAATTACGCCTTTCTCTCCATCTGACAAAACCTTTCTGATTGATGCAGGAGCTTTATCCCACAACCCATACTTTTTCAAAACTATTATGGCGTCATTGAACGTTGTGGAATCTGGAACTGTTGGACCGGAAGCGATAAAATCTAAAGGGTCACCCACAACATCGGAAAGAATAAGGTTCAAAATTGTGGCTGGATAAGCTTTTTTCGCAAGCCAGCCGCCCTTAAAATCTGAAGTGTGTTTTCTAACCGTGTTAACCTCATTTATTGTCGCACCACATTTGAGTAAGGCATTTGTCATTTCTCTCTTGTCAGCAATTGAAATTTCGCCACGTGGAAGAGGCATAAGGCTTGAACCCCCACCAGAGATCAAACAAATAATCATATCTTCCTCCTTTGTTTGCTCAGCAATTCCCAGCATGCGACTTGTTCCTTTTACACCGGCTTCATCTGGAATTGGATGGCTCGTTTCATGAAGCTCTACAATGTCTGTTTTGTTTTTACTGCCACGAGGAACATTAACAAGTCCATTTTTTATGCGTCTGCCCAAGACCTGTTCTAAGGCTTCTGCCATTGAACCGCTTGCCTTTCCACCGCCTATCACGTAAATGTTTTTGAATCGTTTCAGATCAAATGAATATCCATCCACATTAAGAATGGAACCTTTCAACAGAAGCTTCGATTTAATTATTTGTTTTGGGTCGGCAGCATTTAATGCAGATTCAAGACTTTTTAGGGCTAACGCTCTAGCCTTCCTGTTGAGTGGTGTCTCGCCATTTTTTATGAGTCCTTCATTATTCTTTATCGCTATCATTTAGTTAGCCCGTTGTTGATTTTTTATGAAACGCTGCGTAAGTGTAATAAGTTAATGCTAATAAAGAATTCCGCAAATCAGCG
>Ga0315314_1000902_pt1 | contig 29023 bp, 36 predicted proteins | sample TDP9_MG_FD_203631 | JGI IMG/M metagenome (GOLD analysis project Ga0315314, IMG submission 203631) | Freshwater sediment microbial communities from Lake Towuti, South Sulawesi, Indonesia - TDP9 | ecosystem: Environmental > Aquatic > Freshwater > Lake > Sediment | place: Indonesia: South Sulawesi... | reverse complement strand
TATATGAGGCTTGATAAGACTGCCCGAACCAGAGGGCGTCGATCCGCAGCCAAGTGCTTGTGGATATTCCCCGAATCTTGTTGACGTCCTCGAATTCTATGAAGCGAATTTTATCCCAATAGAAGAAGTCTTGGCCGGGAACTCCGTTACGCCCTGTGCCTCCATTATAAAACCACCAGTACGGGTTCTTACTCGTCGGCTTCTCCCCGGCTTCCCGATAATAGATGTAGTCGTCATCCCCGACCGGGACATTCTCGGTCCTCCAAGTGCGGCCCATAAGGTCGTTCAAAATCGGGTTGAAGAGTAGATGCTGAATCCTGTTTCCTGAAGTATCCTCGAGAATGACTATGGGCTGAATCTGCATGAAATAAGGCATATCCGCTCCGTGGCTGACCATGAAATCGAAGTTAAGTGAGGTTGCTTTCCGAGCCACGCAGTCGAAGACGTCGCCGAAGACATCTGGAAGCGAAAGCTTGAAGTGGACACCTGTCTTCGAGAACGTCTGCCCTCCAACCGAATAGTTTCCTCGACTCGGGTTGTCGCCGAACCAAGTGACATGAGTTATCCCTCCATCGCAGCTATACCAGCCCTTCATATTCGGATCTTCAGTCCAAGCATCGCCGTCCACTGGTTCAGCGTTGGCCTGTCTTCCAACTAGCGCAATCCAGTTGACGATCTCGTCGATGCTTCGAGGCATATCCGCTTCTCGAATATTGTTGGTTGAATCGAAGAGAACGCTCTTTAGAATAGTTGTATGGCGCTTGCTACTGTCGTCTTTCGGAAAGAATAAGAGAGTTCCCTTCGTCACAGCAGCTTGCGTTTGAACAAAAGCAGAATAGTCCACCTGCTCACCGATTTCTCTGACGACATCATTGATATAGGGGCATTTGTCGGTGTAATCCGGGTTCAGAAGTGGCAGTGAGCCCTCGTGCGGGGATGTGTAGTCGACGTCAAAAACCTTGCAGACTTTGAGGACATCTTCGATCAGGTCGTCTGCTTTCTTAGGATCCTTACTATAGTTTTTGCCGATGAATTTTCTGAGAAACTCCTGGCCGTAACATCTCGCTTCAATCGCTATCGTATCCTTCATTCCGATTGAAGGATGAATCTTGTAGATCCTTCCATTCAGCAGATGTTTATCATTCACTCGAGCTCGGAAATGCCAGTAGAGCCCTTTCTCAGTCATTTGAAAGGGGAAGATATCTTTCATCAAGCTGTTTCCTTTATCATCGAAGATGAAAGTTGCTTGACTCATCCCAGCCGCAAGTTCCCTCAAATGAATGTCGTAGTTGATCAGTTTATTCTGGATCTGGGTCCAAGATGATCCGCCCTGACTATACTCGATAACTGCCTCTGGTTTCGTAAGAGTTCCAGCCAAGACGGATCGGCTTTCCTACACCGGGAGTTCCGCGACCAACAGGTCTGCGAAATATCCGGTTATCTGATTGGCTGTTGCGGTTTCAAGTCTAGCTGCGATCTCAGCGTATTCGTCGCTTGAGTCGTCGGGTTTATAGTAGCTGCAGGCTGAGAGATCCCGAGTATATCCGGCGCACCACATTGGGCCGAACTTTCCAGTCGTCAAATCGACTGAGAAGTATAGGAGATGCCATTTGCCTTCCTTGAGTTTCTGCGTTGCTGAGGTCGGGAAGTCAGCCCAAGTATTGGAGCTGTTGAGGTACTGCCATTTGTTGTTCTGAACGTCATAGCGGATTCTAGCTTCATGCCTTTTCGTCGTGTCGTAGTAGTACGCTTGAAACTCAACGTAGGCTGTGTTCGCTCTCGATGCAAACCGGAATTTGAAGAAGACCATTATCTTCTTTCCAGCTGCCATGACGAAAGATCGGCTTCCTCGCACATAGTCTCCTACTGCTGGTGTTGTTGCTTTGGTTTGCATCTTCAAGCATTTGTCTTTGAAGTAGGCTTCTGCTCCGGCGTAGTCTCCGTCCACAAGAAAGTCTGTGCCAGTTCCTTCGCCTGTCCACTTATCGGTTTCTTGGAATCGCTCTTCCATCAGGACGCGATCTAGGAAAAGGCTTCGTCTCCATTTGCCGAGCGCTGCGTCGTATTCTTTCAGCCAAACTTCAGCTGGAACCATATAGGCGGTTCCGCTTGGATATGTTTCGCTTGCTTCTTGACTCATATTCATTCAACTCTTTTATCTTAAATCGGAAGGGCGACTGTTTTCGCCCGAAGGAAATCCTGAATTCTCATTCCAAGCCTTCGGGAGATTGCGTCGATGCTTTCTCCCTCAGGATTCATCTCGATCTTACCCACTGAGAGAAGTGGACCATGAACCTCTAAGCCGCCTCCTCCTCGACCGATGGTTTCACCTCTATGTACAACCGCTAAACCTGTTCGAGAGATCTCCGCGATCTGTCCGGGGAGAGTTTGGGCTGAAGGAACTCTCGGAGTTTGAGTTGCGCTCCATAGCGCCATGCCTGCGGCGAGGGCTGAGATGCCGAGTACCGCCCATCCCATGGGACCCATGGACGCCCAGAATCCTCGAGCCGCGACTCCGGCTGTTTGCATCGCTACGCTTAATGAGATCAACTGAGCGATCAATCCGGGAATCTGGACTATTAGAGAAACCATCGTCATCTGTTGAGCTTGCTGAGCAGCCCTCAACCTTTCGAGGGCTTGCTGAGCCTTCTCACTCGCTGGACCCGATTCCGCTAAAGCCTCCCGATAATCTCGTTGGGCCTCAGTAACCCGGATCGCGGCGACGTTGTATGCAGTCATCATGCTGGTGACGTGGCTTGCTATGGATCCGACTCTGGAAAGTGCGTTAGCCATTAGGATGGCATCGGAGTATTGGACTCGAGTTGAAGTTGAGACTAGTCGTAGAACTCGATTCTGCTCTCGAAGTGTTTCCCCTGCGACTGCTAATCTTCCTCTGGAGTCCTCTGAAACGTAGCCGAGCTGCTTCATCTCACCATAGATTCTTCGAATTTCAGCTGAGGCTTCGTCTCTGGCTCTGATGACTATGTCAACGCTATTCTCCGCCACTTTTCAACTTCTCCTCTAAAGCCATTCTCCTTAGAAAGTTGAAGACGTCGAGAGGGAGTTTCCGTATCTCTTCGGGACTGTAGGTTTTCTTGAGAATCAGGTAGATCGCTTGGATCTCGGGTGTTTGGATGATTCGACTGTCTTGCTCTTCATTGGGAATAAAAAACGAGTGTTCTCCAGGATGTAGAACCAGATCTGCCTGATCTCTTCCATCTTATAGCGTTTCACTTTATCCCATGTAGCGGTTGGATCACCTTTAGACCACATAATGTAGATGGCTTTGCGGAGGAAGTCCTCCTCCTTAAGATTCATGATGCCCATGAATTCCCCGAGATCCATACGCACATACTTGATCTTGCCATCGAAGAAAGGGATGTAAACCTCGAAGACCTGGTCTTTCTCGGAGAGAATTTGAGCACAGGTCTTAATGACCGCCTTTTTGCTCTGCTCGTCATATTGTTTCCTCCAGTCGAGGAGGGTAGTCATTTCCTCTGGTGTCAAGCCCTTCCTCGATTCAGGAGTCTGGAGACCTTTCTTCTTATGTGCAGCCCAATGAGCCGCGAATGCCTTGAGGCCCGAAGTATCTTGAGTGAAAGTTGAGGTGCAGCCCGGCCACTTGCATTCCAGCATTCCGCTTGAGTTAATCGAGTAGGGTTGATCTGGGACTTCTGAAGTTGATTCACTCAAATTTCAGCTATCTCCTTTAACTTATCCATTAATCCGGTAAGTTCTTCTCGGAAAGCGTCAGATAGTATCCAAAGCTCCTGGGTGCCGGGATGGAGAACCCGCTTTGCGAAGACCTCTGCGCCTTCCTTTTCAAATCTTAAGGCTTTTCTTCGGACGGGAAGAATCGCATGAGGAGCTATGCCGAATTCAATCCATCGAGCCGCTGGATGAATATTGCCGAACATGACTTCCAATCGGGCTGCTGAGATGTAAAAGGAGTCAAGATAGGATCCCGGGTTCTTGAGACGTTGACCAGCCAAAACTTTCGCTCTCTCAATCGTATTGTTCGCAGACATCTCTAGGACTGCTTGAAGGTCCTCTGGAATTTTTCTAAGAGCTTTCTCAAATCGGAATGAGAGCGGTTCTAAGCCTTCAACTTCCAGCGTGAACATTTCTTTCAATCTCTCTTGGTAAGCTTGATCGAGTAAACCATCCAGAATATCCCAAATCCCGGTTCAGGTTCAATCTCGATGTCTCCAACCCAATATTGGACGCCGTTGATGTAGGCTATGGTTCCGCATCGAACTGTTACGCTGATCGGATTAGCATCTTGGCCCTGTCTCATAGTCTTCAAAGTCGATTTGATGGCGGTGTATTCGCTTTCAGCGTCAACGAGTCCTCTCAGTTCTAAGCGATCAGATTTATCCGCTCTATAATGGAAGATGTCGCCGTGTCTTCCCGGAATCTCGCTCTCCTCCAGTTTCGTGGGGAGAAGTTCAGGTGGTCTCTCAAGATGGTAGAGTTCAACGGTTCCAAGTGTGGAGGTTAATGTTGCTATGCCGGGATCCTCAAGGAGATCTTTGGAGTGCAGGATGTTCGGGTCTAAGAGGGCCTGCATTAAGGTCGGTTTGTTAGGGCAGTCTTCCGGCCACTTCTCAAGAATCTTAAGAATGGCTTCGATCTTTTCTTCCTCAGTCTTCGGCATAGCGATCTCTCCGATAGATTGAACCTTATCGATATGAGAGCTCGCGATTAAGTGCAGGCCGGCTCGGCGCTCAGATCGAGGGTCATCCGGAATATGGAGAATTGGTCTGCTTGCCCGGTCTTTTGGAAAGATGGAAGCTGACCCACGAAAGTCCAAGTCTTCTTGACAGGGGTGGGGCTTTGAATGTCAGTTTCTTCGACAACTACGGTAACGGAGGGAAGGACTCCTGTGACAGGAGTTGCTTTCGAAGCGATCACATTGTCCGTCGAGTAGAGCCCTTCAACTCTAAGCTCGCCGTCGTAGCTCTGAGTTCCCCGGATTTTGATCTGGGATCCGAATACAGGTCGTTTCGCAACCGGATAACCCCATTGAGCTTCATAGCGATCCGCTAAGCCTATTGTGTCGCCGTCGATCTTCACTATGCACTTTCCGCCGAAACATGATTTTTCCTGAGATCCAATGGTTACCGTTTCCTTTCACCTCCTATTCGCCGGCTTTCCTCTTAGGCTTCTCTTTCAACGAGGAACGAGGAGCACACTCCGGGCAGAGTTTCGCCTGCCCTCCCGTCTCGTCCTCAAACTGTTTTCCGCATTTCTCACACAGTTTTAGCGGAGGCATCTCATTCACCTTTCATACCTGCGACAAATCGATTCCTCATTCACCTGGGATTCCTGTGAGATAGATGCATTCAACCTCGACCAATTCGATTAGGAAGGGGGGATCCATATCCCATTGATCAGCGGGCAGAGGTCTCTTCGGATACATATCGACTACTCCCGGGATCCCTGTTCGGAAAGCTGTAATAATCCTCTCAACTTCAATTCTCATCCCGTCCTTCTCGCTCTTCGCTGTGTTCACATCCTCTTTCTTCCCTGTCTTCGGCCGTACGAAACAGTGAACTCTGAAGATATGTCTAGCCTCGAGATCTCGCCGAAGGGTCTTCGTAGTCCTTGATGAAGTGAATTCTGAAACCCAGATGGCGTAACTCAAGTTGATTAGAACTTCTCGATTGACGACATAGGGGAATACGATCTCAGTCTTAATCGGATGCTCCGGTGCAGTGATCGACCATTGGTTGAAGATTAAATCCCTAATTGTCTTATCGAGGTCTTTAGGAGTCGGCATGTCATTCTCTCCTCAGAGCATTCGCTAAGCCTTCTCGCTCGCCGATAAGGCTCATTCTTCGTTCTTCACCCTCCTTGGGATTTCTGGCCGCGCTCAAGCCTTCTTCAGGCTGCCCATCGCGTAGCCGAAGGCTAATCAATAATCGGGATCTCTTTGATCCCTCATGCTCTCTTATCGACTTGGACACAGCGCATCGCAAGGAATGCTACGGAATCGCCGATCTTCCGGAAGTGAATCTCATCAATCCTCCAGAACTTCCATGCTCCAGCTGAACCGGTGATGATTTGATCTGACTGTTTGACTTTGACGTCTCCCAGAAAGTCTGAACTCTTCCCGAAGATCCAAGTGTCCCTTGCCATGGCGAGGAACGGGATTGGCTCGTTCGCTGCAGCTCCTCTTGTGAGTTGAGTCTCTTGGACTTTCACTTTGACCGAGATATCGCCGGTTTGAGGTGGATCTCCGATCGGAGTTTCCTTGAGCTGGCCGTCTGTATCTGGGGTTCGAGTGATCGGTCTGAAGTAGCCGGATTCCCCGATGCGGTCGATTTGATCAGGAATATTCGACGTCTCTTCTTCACCTAGTAGTTGATTCCGGGACCGTATCCGTTCTTCAGTTTGAAGACTGAATCTTCGTCTTCTAGGGAGCTGTGGAATTTCTTCTTCATGCAGAGCCTCCAAACCTCTTCGCACTCACCTTTCCAAGTTTCAATCGGATCATGGTCTTCACGGTATTCGCCGAGTGCGAAGCTTTCAGGATCCCTCTTCTTCGCGGGGATTGCTGCTAGACGGGTGCTTAGACGCCGAATCAAGAGGTCGCCTGAGGTTTGAGGGCCGAGCCTCTTGTCGATGAGCGCGTCAGCTTCCTTAATCAATTCTTCAAGCTCAGGATCGGTAAGCTTGGTGTTAAGAATTCTCCTGACGTCTGCAGCTGCAGAATACGCCATCAGCTTTCAATCTCCAAGTTGAATTTCCCGAAAAAAGAGGGGATATTAGAGACTCTTGAGAGTCCACTTAGGCTTCAGCGTAGACTTTGAATTTCCAGTTGGCGGTTACAGTGACGACCACGTTCGTCGAGGTATGGGTTCCTTCAACAACGGAGAGAGCTGCATAGGTGCCTGGGCTTCCCGTGATGATTATCATCACTAGGCTGGGTACGACTCCTAATCCGTGAGCTATGTTTTGAGCGCTTCCGGTTCCAGTCTGTTCTGCGCTTAAGCTGCAGATTCTGCCGGCTTTCTTTATGCTCGCGGTCTCCAGCTCTAAGGCTTTCTTGATTCGAACCGGGTGATGAGCGAAGACTGTTTCCTTAGGCATCTCTCTCTACCCTACTTCTTGATGCGAGGCGACTTGACTTTAGGAGCTTCAGTTGGCTTGGCTTCCACTTCAACGGGAACGTCGAACTCTAGGAAATGTGGGAATGGGCCTGCTTCGCCGTGCTTTTTGATCCATTCCTTCTTAGTGACCATGGCTGTTCACCGGGAGGCCCTCTAGAATGTGAATGTTGGATCTACCCAGGATCCCGCTGTTATCTGAGTTACGGCGCCTGCTCCTCGATGGACGACTTCCATTCCGCAGCGTCTTCGATAGTATGCTTCAACCAGCGGATACTCGTCGTGTGGACCACGGTACAGCTTTAAGCCTGTCGCTTGAGGATTAACAGGTTCCCTCATGGTGACCGGCAGGATCTGACCTTCGACTCCGAATAGATAGCCGTCGGGAACCCAATCCTCGATGACGATGATGAACTCATTGAATTTGGTTACGGCTCTCAATCCGAGAGTCGCAACGGTTTCGATGATCGATGTGGCGCTCATAGCTGTGGTCCAGCCTGCTAGATCCTCGAAAGCCTTCACGGTTCCGCTGTTGATGAACAAGTAGAGGTCGCCCATGTATCCGTGTTCTCGAATATGCTTCTTGAGGGATGTCAAGTCGGCTAACTGGACGGTGGCGGCTCCGCTCACATTATAGTGGTCATGGTTAGCAGCGAAGGTGTTTCCTCGATACGGTGGAGGAGCCTTTGTCTGGAAGCTGTCCCAGAAACCTCGGGAAGCTCCCGATGCACCGGGCACCAAGCATTTCGAACAGAAGATCTTCATGAGCAGACGTTGATCCGCTCTAAGGGCTTCAGCTTGAGTCTCCTTCAACTCATCTGCAGTTGAGTCTTGGATCGCTTCAAGCGTGAAACCGTACCCTAGATCAAAGGTATCCAATGGAACACCGATTTCTAAGGCTTCAATCTTCTGCATATCTGCCGGGTAGCCTTGTGCGCCTCTCGTGAACTCCATGCTTCTCTGCCAAACTTTGACGGACTCCTTCTCGGTTGAGCGGATGAACTTCGAGATTACAGCCCACTCTTTCTCATTGTAGATCTCGATGCCTCTCACGAACTCTTTGTAGAGCATTCGAGTGTCAACATTGTCTTGTGTGAAAATTCCTTCTGGCATTTCTAGATCACCGACTTTTCAACGTGGATCAAGCAGATTTTGCCGTCTATGTTCACTCCGACCTTCTGGTTTGCTGCGGTTTGATCGACTTTCCCAGCTGTGTCGCTCAATGCGATCAGTCCGACTGCGAATCCGTTTCCGGCGAAGTCAGCTTTGCCTCGGCCATGGGTTACTCCGACTATGAGGGCTTTCTGTGATTTCGCAGTGGCTTCAGCTGCGGTGCAGCTGGTTAAGGCGAAGGCGTCGCATCGTATCCCTCCGTCATCGTCAGCTAGAACCCATTCTCCATTCGCGTCTAGGCTGATCGGTTGTCCCCGGTCTATCGCTACTCCTGCCTTCGCGTAGGCTTTGATCGTGGTCTTCGGTTCGTATTGGACGATGTCGTCCAACTTGATTGCTGTCACTGGCATTCTACTTTACCTCCTTTTGCTTCGGAACTCCTCGTTCGTCAACAAGCGTGTCGATTCCCTGCTCCTTCGCTATTCTAGCGTCGTCGGTTTGACTGAACTCGCCTTCCCGCTTCGTCTCCTGTTTACCAGTCTCCTCTCCGACGGGAACGAGCTTCTGCTTCTCGAAGATGGAGATGGTGGATTCAACGAGTTGCGGTGGAAGGCTGAGAAGCAGCTTCGTTACAGAATCTTTCTGCGCTGGAGCTATGTGGCCTTCAGCCATGAGTTTCTCAGTGGTTCCTTCGGCAGCTCGCTTCTTCGCTTCATCTTCGAGTTCAGCGATCCGTTTCTCAAGCTTCTCAACTGTGCCTTGGTACTCCTGCTCCTTCTTCTTAACAGCTTCCGCGATCTTCTTCTCGACTTCACCTTCCGCACCCTTGGCGGCCGGAGCTTTGTACAAGAAGGGGCATGCGTAGGCTTTCAGAAGAGGACAGGTCTTCGCTGCATCCGGTATCCCTTTCTCAGCGTCGGGGAAACCGTAATCGGAGGCCGGGCATTTCTCAGTATTCACTCTGCGGCATGGAACTTTCGGGTATCCGTATGGTCCAACTGGAGGATACTGGCCTTTTGTCTTCTGCTCTGTGCCTTCTGGATTCTCTGGATTCTCCTTGAACTCTAGAATCTCTTCTTGTGTACCTTCTTGCTTACTCAATTGGATGGCACTTCCATTTTCCTGAGTGAGCTGAGCCGCTTGCGACCTCATATAAGCCAAACGGAACTCAAGTAACGGTAACGTCACTCTAGGAGAATTACATCGGGGATGAAGACTTGAGTGAACGGAACCCAACGCCACTTCTTCGGCGGATCGAATCGTTTAACGATCTTCGGTCGATAAGTCCAAACCTGCTCGGCTTTAGGCCACCATTCAGCCCACTCTTTATCGCTGATCCTATGGAGATCCCTGAACTTCTCGAGGACTATGTCAGCTTTGAAGGGGCCTTCAGGCAGCCCCATAACCAAGTAGCCGTAGCATAGGTTTCGGTCACACCATGGGATCGCTTGCTTCGAATAGCGCGTGAAAGGTCTGGCTTTCACAATCATCTTCTTCTCTCCGGACCAAAGCATCTCTGCGTGAGGAGCTACGAGGTAGAGGCCTGGGTTTGAGCCTGAGAGATTGAAGCTATCCCCATCCTTGAGAACTTCGGCTCCCTGATAGAGTTCTTTTACTTTCTCCTGTAATGACGCATGGTTCAGTTCAAGATGCCCGATATGCGTGAAGAGTTTCACCGGAATCTCTGCTTCATGTCCCCATTCAGTGATCTGCTTCTTAATGGAGGCGTGTCCGAAATGTTTCCCTTCTCTTTCACGTTCAAGATCTCGGTAGAGGGAGCTGCCGTCTCCAATGTAGCAATCGACATCCTGGAGGATTTCTATTCGATTAGGAATCCCCAAGACGTCTGGAGCATAGATTAGAGATCGTTCGTCGATGGAGATTTTGAATCCTACTGCTGGAGCGACGATTGAATGTTCAACCGGGAAGGGGAGAACTCTGATCTTCCCGATTCGGAAGGCCCGTTCCGGGGTGAAGACGAGTTTCTTGAAAGGCATCTCGCTTAGGTTCTTGATGCGAGTCCAAGTGTCTCGGCTTCCATAGATCTTCAAGTCTTTGAATTTGAGATCCTTCAATCCGCCTGCGTGATCTGGATGAGCGTGAGTGAGAATGATGGTTGAAGGCTGAAGTTTCAACTGGGAGAGTTGATTGAGGATGTCGGGTCCTGCGTCGATGATGATTTGGTCACTGTCAGCTTCAATTAGGAGGCTGGAGGATCCTCGTTTGCTTGGGCCGCCTTCTCGGGCTTCCCGGCATTGAGGGCAGCGGCAGTCTTTCTTTGGGATCTGGGTTTCACAGCCAGTTCCGAGAACTGTTACTCGGATTGGTTCAGAGAACTTCCGTTTATCCGTCTCTTCCCTAGCCCATCTGATCGAAGCAGCTTCGGAGGGAGTTCGAGATGGAATGTTGAATTTCTCAAACCATCTGAGGAGCGTCTGTTTGGAGACTCCGCATTCTTCAGCTAGGGTCTCGGTGCTCGCTTGATCTTGAAGATATCGGCGATTAAGAAAGTTTTCGAGAGGTTCCCCGAATCTTCTTTCAAGTTCCTCAATCTTTCCGCCGGAAGCCTTCTCCAGTTTCACGTCTGCTACTAGGCATTCTTTGCCGCAAGCTGGATTTGGAACTAAGGCGACTCCAACCCATCTGGCGTCGACGACCATGTCTCGTTGATTCACTTCATCCCAAACTGTTTTGGGGAAGACCTCTACTGACCAGCCTAAAGGTGGGATTGTGCCTTTCTGCTGTTGAAGTAGAAGTGGAATAGTCTCCTGGTCCCAGACGATTCCTCGATCTATCCATCCTCGGCCTTCTCCGGCTTTCACTCGTTCAACGTAGCCGACGACGTCGCCTTTCCTCTCTCCATGCGTGAGAGAGATCGGGTTTCCAGCCATCTGTCCGAAGGTCCGATTGATTATATCGGCTGAAAAGAAAGTCGGCTTCAGATCCATGCCGATCATCTCGCCTTCTTTAATGGCGAGGCCTGATGCTACAGCTATGTTTTCGACTTGAATGACCTTAATCTCTGGGGAGCTGAAGCTTCGTTTAGCAGTCTCTTCATCCGCGATCGGAATCTCTATGCCTTCTTTCTCAAGCTGCTTGACGACTTTCTCGAAGAGCTCTTTCGAATGCTCCTTGTACTCTTCAGGATGGAATCTAATCCATTTCCGCTTGATGAGCTCCCGGGCGAGGTTCAATGCAGTCTGGAAGATCAGATCGTAGGAGTGTTGAATCGGTTTCCCTTGGCGTTTGGAAGACCACCAAGCCATCGTGAGCCTCCAATCATCCCTCATCCTCTTTCGCGCAAGCTCGGTATCTGGAGCCTTCGAGGGATTGAATCCTTCGATATCCGTTATGAATGAGAGGAAGCCTTGAGGTTCTTCGCCTTCAAGTTCAGAAGCCTCCATCTTCGGCTTCGGCAGCTCCGATTTCAGAAACTTCCACATCTCGCTCTTCGGATCTTCCCGGAGGAAGACGAAAAGTCCGGAGAGCCGTTTTCCCTTCAATCTAACTCGAAATAGGCTTGAAGATTCAGCGATGATCTCCGCAGGCCCTTCATCGATTGTGTCATAGTAGAGAGGCAGCTTCAAGTTAGGGTTTAAGGCGTGGCCTCTATGAAATTCACCTTGCTCTTCAATGAGTTTCGGGTCTCGGAATCTTTCAACCGTAGCCAAGATGCCTAAATGCTCAGTTGGGTCTTCATCGAAATGCCAGAACTCCTTGACGTCTCCGCCGTCGTGGAGGATAATCGCCCAGAAGATCTGGGGCATACCTCGAATTTGAGTCGGCCCCTTCCACCAGAATCGTTTCACTTGAAACTGAAGTTTCGGCGCCGCGAACTTTAAGACAAGCTCCTTCTTCCTCAATGTGGCTACAAGTGCATCCCGAGTCTTCTTGGGCTCTGGCTTCAACCAATACCTGTATTGATCTGGAATCTGCTTCCGAATCTTCTCTGGGAGACAGCTGACTCCTTTAGGAGGAATCCAACCTTCTTCGACAGCCCGGGATGAGAGAACGTATGGTGGAGCGTCATCGCGGGCTCTAAAGGTCATCCAGACTAAACCGCGGCGACCGGCTTTCTCCCATTCAGGTCGACGTGCAATCTGCCTGATGTAGAAGTGTCCATTGAAGACATCTCCATGGAACCAATATTCATGAGCATAAGGTTTCTGGCAGCCGAATTCAACTCTACCCTTGTCGAGGATGATGAAGAAACCGGGATGCTCTTTGGTAGCTCCAACTCTTCCCGGCTCAACTTTCCCTCGGAATGTCAACCATTCATGAGGTTCCGTAGCCTTCGTAGTCGTGAAGATCTTGTTAGTTGGATCCGAGAGGAACGCTTTGATTTCAGGGATGCGTTCCCGAATAATCTTTTCAAGTTCGCTTGGAGACATGGCATCGACGATGCTGCTGAGCTTCTGTTTAATCGGGTCTGGGATCTTCTCCGACATCTCATCGATTTCGAGTTTCAGCAACTCCTCCTTTGAAAGCTTTACATCGGCTTCAGAGAGCTCTTGAGGAGTGACGTGTTGAGCGAGCATCTCCGGCAACAGGGATTTGATGATGCTCCAAGTCCATCCGACTAGCTTCGTGTCTGAGATCTCGTTTCGATTGTCGCCGTGAACTGAAAGTCCCCGTATGTGAGCTTGAACTACGAATAGCCATGTCTTGCTTTCATCTGGGTAGACCAGTAGGTCGGCCATCTGAAGTTTAAGCGGTTCCTCCTCACTGCAAGGAAGCTCCGCTAGAAACCAGATTAATTCAGCCTTCTTGACTGAGACGTAGGACTCGAAGCCTTCAGCTCTCTTCTTCTCTTCTTCAACTATCTCTTTCGTAGCGCGAGCGATCTCTTCAGCCACAGCGAGAGTGTCCATGCTTCCGGGTTCAGGTTTCACCTCGAGAACTTTCGCGATGATCCATTTGTAGAGGGTTGGGTTTATCTTTCGGATCTGATCGCATTTGATTCTGGCGATATCGCCGATCTTGAGAGGATCCGCTGTGACGAATGTTTTCCCAAGGATGCTGAACCATTTGCCTTTGAAGCGGACGTAGTCAGCATCCTCAATCTCTACTTCTCTCAATCTTCTCTCCCTTCGATGTTGAGTCTTCAGGAGGTGAGATGAGGTAGCTGCAGTAGTAGGTGGCTGCTCGATCCTTCCAGACTCCGTTTATCCTCTCGAAGTCGAAGTGATGTTGCTTAGCCATAGTCTGCATCAGGGAATCTATGAAGCTGGGAAAATCCTCTGTTCCCAAGTGCTTCTTCGGACGAAAGTATCGCCCCTCCCAGTCCTTGCTGAGAATAGGCCAGCTGGTCATCATTCCATCGGTAATCGAGATAACTATGCGATGGTTGATTGGATATCGAGCGAAGAACCTTTGAATCTGAAAGGCAGGGCTGCCGTAAGCATCGAAGTCAACGAGAGTGATCTCAGGGTAGCGGCGGACATATCGATCAAGAAACCGCATATTATCCATGTAATAGAGGTAGGCTTTCTGACCTCGAACCTTCTCCTTCGCCCGCTTCAATAATCTCTGCTCATCGTCAACGAGCACAAGCAGCTTCCCATGGCCCTTATAGACTCGTTCAGTCAGGAAGCCTCTTCCAGCATAAAGCTCAAGAATAGTGTCGTGATCCTTCAAGGCGTCTCGGGCTTCAGCTCGCTGCTCAAACTTCTCAGGGACCTCAGGGTCGGGTTCAACTCCCCAAGCCGGAGGTTTAAACTCGGTGGCAGTTCTCCAGCTTTCATCGAAGTAAGCGGATTCTGTTTCGCTCATTAGATCTTATGCGCCTTCCCGTCCTCAGGGATTTGAGATTCGTCGAGTGGACCGATTCCAGCTAGCCAGACGTAGTTGCCTTCAATCGGCTTTCCTTTCTCCGGTCCCGTTTTGTGGACGGCTGGAAACTTGGCGAGGAGGATGCAGTCGATCTCGAAGCTCTTCTTCATCTTCGCCCAGGTTAAAGTGGTTCCGTTGAGCGGATAGTCTCCGTCCCAGAGCTTGAACATCGCTCCCTCAGAGTATTTGACCTTAGAGACTTCTCCTGCAAAGCGGAGGGCTTGATCCACATTCTTCGCTAAGTGAACTGAATTCTCATGGAGATGGAACTTCGGTTTCGGAGGAATCTTAGGGAGATCGACGGCTGGAAGCTCTAAGCCTTTCAGCAGTTCTCGGCGCCTGGAGTAGGGTTCTCGATGAAGATCTCTCCCGTTTAGGTAGAGCAGGTCGAAGACATGGGCGATCCAGTGGGAGTCGTCGATGATTTTGCTGCCTCTGGCTTCAGCCCCCTTCCTCCGACCTAAAGCTCTCCCCTCTTCATCGTAAGGGACCAGTTCGCTGTCGAGGATGCAGCTCTCGCACATCAAGGTCTTAACGTCAGCTGAGAGGTTTGGTAGATTCCTTGAGATGTCGTCTCCGGATTCCGTGTCGATTCTAACTTCTTTTTCCTTCTTATGGATGACGATTCTGAAGCCGTCGAACTTCACTTCAACTGCAACGGTCGCTGGACCTTCGAACCATTCCTGCATTAAGCCTCTGACGCCGGTTAAGGTCCAGAGCTCTTGAATTCGATAGCCTTTCTTCGAGGTCTTCAGCGGTGAGAAAGGATAGAGAGCCTCCAGGCTTCTACGTTGGATCATGAGTTCAAATCGTTCTTCAGCCTTCAGCTCCGGCCATCTCCCGGAGTCCACGAGCTCCTGAATACGCTTATCTGAGCCGGCTGAGGCCATCATTCTAGGACATTGAAAGTAATGCCAATCCTCAGCCTTCCCGTCGAGTGGATAGAATCCTTCTGCCCTTCGGATCAGGTAGATCTCATCGGTTCCGCAGGATCCTAATTCAACGATGGCATTCTTGATCTCAGAGATATCGTTGCAGCGATAGTAAGGTAGAATCTTGATGTGGGAGGTTTCAGGCCACTTCGAGAGGAAGCCTTTCCGATGCTCAAGAGGAGAATCGAAAAGTTCAGTGTTCTCCCACCATAAAATGTCGAAGATCCGGTAGAAGCCTTCTTGATCGAGATGGCCGTCTATGATGAATTTCGAAGGTTCCTTGATTCCGGTTATTGAATTCAGAATCTCAGGGCTGAGAGAGATTTCTGCGCCATTCTCGCCGAAGGCTCGCGCTTCATCGAGTCGCCTATGAATCATGAATCTCTTAGCGTCTAAAGGGATCTTCTCGACGATCCATCTAGTCAAAGAAGTTCACTCATCCCGAGGTAGAATAATGAGTCTACGAGACGTGTCGTAAGCTATGAGAGCTCTTCCAACTTCACTGAGTCAAGTTTAACCGGCTTAGCCATCGGAATGGGTTTGAAGAGTTGAGTCTTGTAGGCGTGAGGCAGCACTTCTAACTTAACTCTCTTCTTGAGCACGAGATCGTAGAAAGGTAAGCCGGGACCATGCTTCCCTCTAGAATCATAGATGATGTGGACGTAGGGCCTGAGATCTTGAGGGATATGCTCTCCAACTTTCCGTTCAAGATACTGATTCCTAGTGTCCTGGCGATAGAGAATGTCTATGTCGTGAGGCTGCCGGTCGGCCTCAACGATGCTTCCTACGCCGGTTACGAATTCTTCGAGGAGTAGGATCTCATTCGGGAGGCCGTCGTAGATCCGCTTCCCGATCGGCGATTGAGCTTTCATCGCTTTATCAGCTGAGAGCACTAAGGATTCTGCTGGCGGAACATCGCTGAGGATTTCAACTGGAAAGATGATCGACGACTTTAGAATTCCTACACCTGAAAGTTGAGGTTTCTCTTCTACTCCTTCAGCCTGCTCGAGGACTATGAGGAGATCGTGTTCTCGAATCGCCACTATCCGGCCGATCGCTGTGAGGATGATGGACTCTTGTTTCTTAGCTTCCTCAAGTCTAGTTTCATCGAAGGAAAAGCTGTCGTAATAGCGGATTCGAGCTATCTTGCCGACCGCTCTCTCTAAATCCTCTTGATGTTCAATGAGATCTAAAGGCTTCTTCTCCAAACTAGGTCCTCTCGACTCCTCTCAACGCGCCCGCTCGACTCAACGCCTTCCGAGTCTGCTCTTCCCGCTGAATTCGCTTCCTAATCTTCTCAACAAGTCTTCCTTGAAATCGGCCTCTACAGCGTCCTTCATGCCGTCTTCTCTTAACGGTGGATATTGCTCTACCGCATCTATCGCAGACGAAGACCTCTCCGGTCATCTATGGCCACCAGATTCTCGGCGGTCTCCTAGCCATCTTCTTCGGCTCTCCGGCAGCTTCCTTCGAAGGTTTCACTTCCTTCTCCTCCTCAGATGTCAGAGGCTGCTTCTCAGTCGCTATCTCTTCCGGCGTAGGTTTAGCTGGGAAACCTAGGCGCTCTCTAATCCAAGATTCATCTGGCGCTATGACTTCAGCCTCAATTAGAGATGTGAAGACGCTTGCGAGCCGTTCAAGATCTTCTTCAGTGAGGGGTTCGAATGCGAATCGAGCTGGAGCCTCCGTCTCAAAGTTGAAGGAGATGAGTTTATTGACGATGGCGTTGATGAGGCTGACCAAGTCTCCTCTCATCGCCTCGATACTCATTAGGAAGACGTCGAAGTGGACTTGGCCTAATGCTAAAGCTCCTCCCTTCTCCTTCGTCAGGACTAGGCTGCCGATGAGTAGGCGACGCATTATCATTTCGTCTTGATATCTGATGTAATCGAGGAAGGGAACGTCTCCTCGAGACTTAGCCTCTAGAACGTCGATCCTCCAGCCTTCAAGGAGAACTGCGACTCCGGAGACCCGTAGACCTTTCAGAGTCTTCTCCATCGCATCTATGTCACCTGGCTCCTTCACCGTTCCAACGTAGATCGGTGAGCCGAACTGCTCCATGTAGATGTTGGAGAAGCCCATCAACCATCTTTTCGCATACCAGTTCGTGTAGACAGGTCGGAGAATGGATTCCCCATAGTAGTTGCCGAACTTCTTCCGGAAACTCCAGATGAATGTTCGCTCCGGATCAAGTGTGACAGGTTCTGCACCCATCGTCTGCTTAATCTCTTCAAGAGCGCCTTTCGCCGAGGTTTTGAAAGTGATCGTTTCAGGATCCAGAACCTTCAATCCGGTTCGAGGGCGAATGACGACTTTCTGATTCTCTTTATCGTAACCCCACACCACTTCGATGACGCTGAAGCCGGCCCAGATGGCTGAAAGCATTTCGTGGAGAGCTTGGGTGAAATCCGGGCCCTTCAGATTCTCAAGGACCTGCTCAGTCCACTTGGCTACCTCTGAGTCAGAATGATAGATGTGCCAAGGCTTCGAGAGAATAGCCATCTCGATGAGGTCTAAGCCAGCTTTCACTTGGGCGTCCTTGATCATCTCCTTATATTTGCTAAGGCCAACTTCATCCGGATTGTAGTCTTCAAGCCCTATCATCCAAGGGCTCTTGAAAAGTCCCGCTTCCTTCTCTATCTCTTCAGGCTCAATCTTCTTCACTTCAGGCTTCTGAAAGCGTTGAAGCCCGAATCTTCTAAGGATTCGATCTGGAAGCTTGCTCATCTTAAACCCGGATCCCTCTCAGGATGTTCAATCCATTCTCTCCAATCGACTGAAGGTATCTCTTCGCCCGGAGGCTGCCACGGCGGTGCTCGTGAGACAGATTCAGCTGGAAGCCTTCCTCCACCTCGCTTATGAGAAGTAGCACATCGGACAGCTATCTGGAAAGCATCTAATACGTCGACCTCAGATTCTCCTCTCGGAAATTGACTGTACTCGATTATGAACTGCTCATGAATTCTCAAGATGAAGACGCGCCCTCCCTCAAAGTAGGGAGCGAGTCCCTGGATTCGAAGGATCTTATCTTGACTCTGAGGAATCCCTATCGTTGGAAGCATTAAGGGCTTCACGAATTCAACGAGAGCTTCCTGATAGGCGACTGATTCGATGCCGATGACTTCAGGTTTCCAAGCGGTTCCTTGATTTTCAATCGCTTTGATTTGAGCTGCAGGATCTAGGTGTTCACGATAATAGTCGAGGAGATAGATGTGGCCTTCCTCGGAGACTCCGATCGTTACGATCACAAAGTAGTGAGCGGTGGACTTCTTACCGATAGCAGGATCGACGCCTTGAAAGATTCGAAGTTTCTCTCGAGGAGGAAGCTGCGCCTCCTCTCCTGGACCGTAATATTTCAGCCATTTCGGATTGAAGGTTGCGCCTTCTTCTAAGCTGGGATCATTTTGAAACTGAGACATCCAGGCGTGAATTCCGATCTCCGCTTTCTTTTCGAGTAAGGCTTCTAGCGGCCAGATCCTCCTCCAGTAACTTTGATCGAGATATGTCTTCCCGAGCTCTGTCTTCTCGGAACCGATCGCCTCGACGTGAATGACTTTGAACTTTCCCTCTTTGATGATGTCGCCGTAGAGGTCGTTGAACCTCCATCTAGTTCCTACGACGGTAACATATTGGTCTCTCCCGACTGCTGGAAGAAGCTCGTACTTGAACCAGTCTTTGATATCTCTTGTCTGAGCTTCGCTGATGCTTTTCCTTCGATCTATCACGTCGTCGATGATCCATCTTCTAGGATGAGGCCCAAGGGTTGCGCAGCCGACGCCGAGCCCTGAGAGGCTGGGAATCTTCTTCTCGATCTTCCGCTTTAAGACAACCTCGTTCTGGCTGGATTTGATCGTTTCAAGTCGTCCGAAGGCTGTGCGGTAGTAGGGATTATAGTTGATGATGTCTTTAGTTGCTCGGACGAAAGCTTCACTATATCCCTGCGTATGAGTTATGAATGAGATCGACTCGTTCTCCGGATCTCTGCCGATAAGCCAAGGTGGAATGATTGTGCCTGTAAGCGTTGATTTTCCGCCGAATCTAGGGAGGAGTAGCAGCACCCTAAGCTCGTTTAGAATCTTGTCCGCCATCAGTTTTAGATGCCAGTTTTCCCAATCCATCTGAGGGAATTGGCATCTCGCTAGAGCTAGAGGATCCCGTTTGACCTCCTCCGCTTGAAGTACCTGCAGCAGCTTGCTCCCGCTCAGCTTCCCGCTTGAGCTTATCGACAATTTCAGTCCTCCATTTCTCAGGAAGATCCAGAATCAAGTTTGCGAGAATGGTGTATTCGCGTTCCACATGAATCTCAGTGATTTTAGGAGGCTCCAGGACCCCTCTTGCCTTAAGAAAGGTTTCCAGGATCCGAGTCCGTAGAGTCAACGCCCGGATCGTAGCAGGCAGAATCTCCTTAGTGACTGGGAGGCTGAGTAGACGGTTGACAGTGCTGTTGACTAGATTGAAGGTCTTCAGAAGCTCAGTCATCTCATCGATATGCCGGGTGACTTCACTAGCCTTGATCTCATCCCGATTCAAAAGATAGTGAAGTCGATGACGGTAGTATCCGTTTTTAGAAACTTTGAACTTGTCGATAGCGGCTTTCCAAGAGGTTCCGTCAGCATAAGTTCTCTCGATATCGGCTCTTCGAGGGTGAAAGCAGATCTTACAAGTCTTAGGCATTCTCGTGAACCTCATGTATGGCCGTACAGTTCCATCTTACAGGGACCGCAGATCCATCTCGAACGCTTGGTTTCGAATGGCTGGCCGCAGATGATGCATGTTCGAGTCATGAGCCGGTTGCCAGTCGAAATATGATGTAGAGAACGGTTGAGATCGATCCGGCGAGGGCGCCGAGATAGAGCTGCTGTTTTCTCTGTTGAGCCTTATGATTGTCGAGATGTTGCCCCAGCTTATTCTTAGTTAAAGGATAATCTATGACGACCCCGCAGACCCTTTTGACTTCTTCGATGAGATCATCCACCTTCTGATCTAGACGGATGAGACGATCATGGTCGCTTATGTTCTCAGCCATCAGCTCTTCGCCTTCTGATACAGGTTCTCGAGGAAGTCGGCTCCGACATATCCGGCGGCTCCAGCTGCGACCCATCCGGCGACAGCTAGACCTGGAAAGATGAGCTGCCAAAGCAGGCCGCAGAAAGCTCCGACGATGCAGCCTCCGACCACGCCTAGATCTAGATCAGAGTCGAATCTTCGAGGCAGCTTGATGATTCCGGCTTTACTGACGATCTGCCGGACCAATGCTCCGAAGGCGCCCATGGCTATCTCAATCAGTACCTCTAACATCGCTTTCATCCTCAGAGTTCTATCTCGACTCTCTCCGTTGCGATATCCAGCCTCATCAGGATCTCTCCATCTTCACAGCATCGATACTCCGTGACTCTGTCGACGTAAGCTTGAACACTGAACAGGACTTTTTTGCATCTGGGACATTGAAGAACAGCGTAGAGTCCCTTCATGCTCTTGAACATTAGGTTCGTCATCTTCTTATTCCTCGAAGGATCTTCGTGAGCGTTCAGTAGTAGACGGCTCTCCCGGTCCCAATGTTCTCGGAATGGAATTCAACTACTCCAAGTCTCACTGCGCAGCCGAGGCAGAGCCATCTTCGAAGTTCAGGTTCCCGCTGGATTATGTAGCTGGTCAAGTTCTCATGTATTCGAGACGTCTTACATTCTTCGCACTCGTTGGGAGATAGCATGTAGAGCAGTCTTCTAAGTTCAAGAGAGTCGTTGCCTAAGTCAGACCAAACAGTGAAGAATCTTATGACTCCCTTAAGCGGAGTTATCACACAATGAGATAGATCGTTACGGTGTTCTGCTTCTCCGTAGATGAATCTTCTCTCTCCGCAGTAGCCCCAGCAGGAACCGGAATAGCCTTTATCAAGCTGCTCCTTATCGGTCTGCCAGAAGACCAGGATAGGCTTGCAGGCAATTCTGTCCGGGCAACATTCGGGACGCCTATCCTCCTGGACCGGAGCTGAGACTTCTCCAGTCAAGCCGAGAGGAGTGAACTTAACTTCCATCTCTCTTACTCTTCAAATGAAGATGCAGGCCTACTATGGTGATGATGACGGCGAGAAATGTCCTGGCAGCCCTCTCCAAATCGAATAGGAGGCTGTGCTTCTGTCCGAATCGAATTAGGATGCTTCCGACGCCGTCAGCGAAGAGCAGAACGCCGGCCACGATGAGGATGACGGCTATCGTTTTGAGTTTCGTTCTCTATTCCTCGAATGGAACGAACATTTGGTAGAGCGCTGCTCCGAGGCTCCAGCCGAAGATGTTGCTGAAGATGTCTGCTCTCATGTCAACGAGTTCGGAATAGTATCGCTCAGGATGCAGGGCCTCAGTGTATTCGTAGTTGAAGGCTATTGTAAGAAGGATAGCAAGAATCAAGAGAACCTCAACCATCCTTCCCCTCATCCCCTTGAGCTGGAAGATGTCGAAGAGGTTGATGTTATAGAGGATGATGGTTATTCCGAATCCACTTGCCATGTGAGCGAAGTATCCAGCTAAGCCCGGTCTGATTCCTCCAGTCGGATCGTAGTAGAGGTTGTAGGCTTGAACGAAGGATGCGAAGAGGATCCATATCGTACATGCTACTGTGGTGAAGACCATGTATTTCCAGTTGGTCCAAAGAAGGTAGATCGGGAAAGATATTCCTCTCTCCCTATAGGTATGGTTCCACATGAGCTGAAAGAGATAGAAAGCCCAGAGGATGATGAGAGCCACTGGAATGTACTTGATCATGAAGGATGAGCCGACTGATTGGAAGATCTCAGGGTTCTGCAGGAAGAGTAGGAATTTGCCCCAGGAGTCGAAGTCGTCTGGCTTCAGAAGCGGCGCGAGTATAGACCAGTAGTAGAGTACCAGGCATGCGAAGAATAGGAACGTCGGAACTATCAGTAGCCGTCTTAACTTCATTTTAATTCTCTCCTCCATCTTGATCTTTCTTCATTTCTCGAAGAACTATCCCGGATTCTTCTTCGGCTTTCGAAGAAGTTTTCTCTGAATGATGAAAACAACCTTTATAGAAGTGGTGCGGTCGCCGGGATTCGAACCGCGAGGGGACTTCATCAACTATGCCCGACGCATTCTTCAGGCTTTCAGGTTCCTTTGAAATCAGCCTCGTAACTAGGTTCCTGCTCTTCATTCTCTGTTATCTCAAACTTGAAAGCTCCATCGGAACTCGTGTACTTCATATCGATCTGTTGACCGTTCTTCAGTAGATAGATGGGCTGATTGGGAATCGGGTTTATCGGCTTTCCCTCGGCTAACTCTAACAGGACTCCATCTAGGACAGCCTTCTCACCTATGGTATGTTCATTCTTATCGGCGTGAAGACTTACAGTTGTATCGATTCCCTCTTGAGGTTTCATCCATCGAATCTTCACAGGCTCAGATCGGCTTGGAAGATACTTCTTTGCAGGTGGCGGTGGGCCTTCTTCCGGCCATTTCAGATTGAGAGGTTCCATGATTTCGCTGAACCATCCTCCGCCTCCTTTGCCTTCACCTACTCCTGCTGTGCCGAAACTATTGAGGGCGACTGCATATCCATCTTCGCTATACATGCACGTCCCTGAGGAGCCTCCGCCTAATCCGGGCTCATACATGACTTGTTTCTGGAGTATTGCATAACGATCTCTCAATTTGCATCCGAGACCACTTACTCTGACAGATGCGTTGATGTCTGTGATCTTGACTTTGAAATCTCCGTTGCGGCAGCATCCTTTCAGAATCATGCCGACTTTCGGCTCTTTGACTCCTTTCAATCGTCCGGCATGGAGGATTGTAGCAAGCTCAATCTTTCTCTGTCCATTCCATTTAGCTCGGGCCGCATCTGCGATTCCCCCCGGTAGGCTTGCTGTGAATGGAATATACTTGTCTCCATTCCCTACTTGGTCTGCTGGGTCCTTTCCGCCGTCTGTTGGACCCGGTTGAAGTTGAGGGTCGCCTATCTTTGAGCATTCGCCTCCTGGATTGTCTAGGTTGTAGATAACATGCGTATTGCTGACCTCGAATGGGTCGTTTGTATCTTTGTCCGGGAGAACTATACCGAGGGTTGCGGCGGTGCATTTGTAGTGGACGAAGCTTATTCCTCCTTGAATGACTTCGGCGCGGCTCTTGTGGGGGTCCTGCTGAAAAACGGGGACACCATACTCTACAACGTCGGTTGGAACGTCGAACAGTTTTTTAGGAATTATCGATTCAGGCTTGAGCTCTGCTTCGGGGACTTTCTTCGAGACGTAGATTCTGACGCAGAGAATTTTAGTCTCCTTCCCGGCGACGATCTTTTTCTGAGGGTCTGCGCTGAAGCCGACAACATTTGGAAATTTCTCTAGGGTTGATCCTAGAGGTCTCGGTAGATTACCTATGGCCGCTTTGACGCGGTTCTCTTCATTCATCAATACTCACCTCCTCTAATCGAATTTTTCAATTTGTCAAAATCTCTAGGATGCTGAGGACCGTGTAACCCAAGGGTTACACGCTAAACCTCAGGGACGCTGAAGACGCTTCGAAACTGAGCCTCAAGACCGGGGAGAGCCCATCATCGGCGTGTCGGCGGCTAGAACTTGGATTCCTGCTTCGAAAGCCATCGAAGATAGGCTTCATAGCGTAATTGCGCTAAAACCCAGGCCCGGTGAGAAGGTGATAGATGTCGAGGTGACTCCACGACTTCGCCTGCTTCGAAGAACCGCCGAATCCCCTGAATGTGAACCAGCTCTCCATCCTTCTTGACATAGCGCCTTTCGTGGAGAGCCTTGTTCTCAGCCCGTTTGGAATGTGGACCCGGTTTATGAGGCATCCTAAGCAGCCACGCTCATCAGCATCTCAGCGGCCGAATTCTAGCTCTCATAAAGGAATTATAAAAGAAGTCTTGAGAGCCTCCATGGATGAATAACAGTTAAGTCCGATAGAATGAGAGTAATTATGAGTGCTTCATAGTGACTGGGAATAACGCTAAGCCGGGGAGACCGCCCTCGGAAGCGGCTAAGAAGAACGAGTTTGAATCGCTCTCGATAAGTCTCCCGAGCAAACTTGTCCGCATACTGGAGAGACTTCAAGGCGACCGTATGGATCCGTCGCTCTCAGCCACCATCAAAAGTCTACTTTTAATGAAGCTTGCTGAGATGCAGTATCTGGATGAGGAAGAGAAGAAAGCCCTCGGACTCTAAACATCCCGGGCAGAGAGTTTCCCCGGGGAAACTTGAAGGACCTTATTCCCGTTATTCCCGGTTCCCCAGCTGATTCCCGTTATGCCGCTAAGTGGCGTTCAAGTTTCACAACGCGCGTTGTAGATCTCAGTTTCCTGAAGGGGAACGGGTTGTTTTCCGGGTTTTCCTAGGTTTTAGGGCTTGATTTCGCTCCGAATAGTTTCGGTCGCCTTATATTAGTTTCAGCCACCTCAAAACTCCACGGTTTCTGACGCCTTATATTTTATTGGCCGTGAACATGAAAATGTTTGTTGCGATGTGGGATGGTAGGGCGATAAGCCGAGTCCTGAAGCGAACGGTGAAAGGCGAAAGCTGAGATCGTGAAACCGGCGAGCTAGAGAGAGCCGTAGGGAAACCGAGGGCGATGAGGAAGCGGTGAAGCCTGGTATTGGCGAGCGTGGTTAGGGAAGGAACGGATCAGCAGCCGGAGAGCCATGGAATGTCGGCTGTAAAGGTCCTGCGATTTATGCGTTGGGAACGACGCGAGAGATCTTAAGTGGCGGCCAGAGACGGAGCGGCCTAAATTCCTATTTTTTCTTTGACAGCCCAGCGCAAAGCTGGGCCAACCAAAATAGGAGGGATAAGTTTGGAGGAAGCGACGGAGAAATGGTATGAACGCGATATCGCAGATATCGCGAAGGAAATTAGAGCGATCTTGAAGAAGGATTTTCCCAACTTCAAGTTTCGTGTTCAAATTTCCCGATATTCGATGGGTGAGTCTATAGATATCTCTTGGACAGATGGACCGGCATATGATAAGATCAACAGAATAGCAGAACAATTCGAACATATCGACAGAGATCAAGTCACCGGTGAAATCCTGTCGGGTGGAAACAGATACGTCCACTGCCATCGAGAGTACTCGGAGGATGTGAGAAGGAAGGCCGAGGACGAACTTTGGGATTCTTTCGTCGAAGGCAGTTTCACAAGTCGAAGCGACTATAACTTCCAAAGTCGCGTCTGGAGGAAACTGCAGGAAGAAGACTTCGAGAAACCGCCGGTCAATGATCTGGCAACTATGGAGAAGAACTTCAAAACCTCGGAGGTCTGAGAGAATGAGGAGGACGACAAACAGATGTTACGTCTATCTGCCGACGCCCCGGATGGTTCTCTGTGGACATCCAGATAGGAGAACCGCGGAGGAACATGCAGAACGCGCCAAACAAGTTTGGGGAGAGGGCCTAGTATTATCCAAGAGAGATCTTAGAATCAAAGCTTACGCTAGAGCCCATCCAGCGTTTGCCGTAAGGGAGGGCTTCAAATGATAGCCGAACGCCTCAAAGACGCTAAGGACAAGGCTCTAAAGGAATTCTGGAACCTCAACAGGGAACAGATCTTCCATTTAGCTGAACAGTGGGGAATCAGCGTAGTCCTGAATCTGACAGAACAGCAGTGCGGCATTTCAGCGGCTGCTGACCTATTCTTGGAGGAATCGAAGAGACATGGACGCTGACGAAATCAAGAAGATCTATCTGGAATTGCGGAGACGTCAGATAGCCGTCTTTAGAAGCAGGACTGAGAAGGAAGCGGAGGAACAGCGGAAGGAAGCCCTGAGATTCGTCACCGAGAACCTTTACAATATTTTGAAGAAAGAGGGCTTCGATGAAGAAGAACTCTTGAATCCGGAGAAATCTTCTGGGAAGGAATCTGGACAAGATCCGGAGTTCAAGGAGTTCAAAACAAAGATTTTAGAAATGGCTGCTAGACTCGGAAGGCGAGACGAGAAGTTATGGAGGACCCTCTATGTCTAGAGTAGTCCAGAGCTACTTCGGCGAAGACGGAACCGTGAAGATAAAGCAGGCATCTTGCTGCTGGTGCGGCAGGAACATAGACGGTCCAATAATTCTATGTCCTCCAACATGGGTTCCATCAAAGCCGGGAGAAGCCTCAACCTACTGCAGCCCGGCTTGTGCTTGGCATCACCATCCCGAGAAATTCCCGGAAATCGTAGACTGCGAAGTGCCCAACTGCAGCCTCCATAAAACATCGGGTCCACGACGTTCTAAACGAGAAGTGGAGGATTCGGTGAAAATGCGACGAAGGAGAAAGAGGAAGGAGGAAGAGAAAGATGTCGGAGTTTGGGAGAGTCCGGGTAGAACGTTGCCCTGACTGCCAGAAGGATCGGCTGAGAGTCTTCCTAACCTACTGGCGTCGAAGACTCTACATGGTGAAGGTATGCGTCTGCGGCCACCGGGAGACGTGGAGGGAATGAAGGTGACTTGGAAGACTTGGCCTAGATATCTTTTCTCCCGAGATCGCATGAAAGTCGTAGCTCGCCTACTGCAATATCAGAAGGTGAAGGGCAAGGTTAGACTGGGCGTAATCGAGCTAGCTCTTCTACTAGAGAAAGCTTGGAGCAGAGGACTTGACAGCGAGGAGATCGATACCTCCCTGACCTACTATGAAGCCAAACGAGAGTTGGAGGGCAAGAAGGAATGACAGGCGGCTTATCCAATAGGATGCTCGGCGACGTCAACAAATGTTTCCTCGAACTATACTCCCGATTCGAGAAAGGAGAAGATCCTATCAGAGTGGATCGTGAGCAAAGTGGGGATAATGGTGAATTCAGCGTCTGGACTTATGGAACGATGGGATTTGCGAGGATCAGAGAATCCCTTGCAGCAGAAGATTTGATCTGCAAGGACCAGGAGAAGATAAGCGGCGAAGGAAAGACTAAGACTCGAATGCTGATAAGACCTACACCGGAAGGATTCAGGGTTTACCGAAATGGCGGCCGACAAATAACAGTTCAATATCCAATGGACGGACCGCCTAGAGAGATTCCGGTTGGAGTCGGTCCGCTCTATACGAATATTCACTCCCTACGAGATTTCTATGAGACAGTGATCGAGCAGTCCGGTCGAAGAGCCCCGAAGTATCGCAGGGAGACTTGGGAACACGAGTTCTATCAAATGATCCCGGAGCTCGCTGGTAAACTGCATGGGGAAGCTGAAGTAGAAATTAGAAAATGGATTACCGAGAGACTTCAGGAATGCAAGATGAAAGCAACCATCGGAGCACCGAGATACTATCGAGTCCAAGGCCTAGACGAATCTTTAGAAAGATGGATGGGAAGCTCGAAATGACCGGGAAAGATCTCTCTAAGAAGGAAACATCAGAGCATCTTGTAGGCCTCCTGAGGAGATATTTATCATCAGCTTGGGCATTCGTAGGAGGTCTAATCTCCATGGCTGCGTTATGGCTCTACAGTACACATGCGACGCTGACATGTCCACAGAAAACCGTACTGGTTCTCCTCTCGGTTCTAGCCTTAGTATCCTTGGTGATGGCGACCGCGCTTTCTCAACAGAAACATGAATTGGAGAGGAAGGGCAGTTGATCAGTGTTAAAACCAAGTCAGTCTACGAGCTCATCGAAGAATCAGATGGAAGAAGGATCCTAGTCATGAGAAGATGGCCTCGGGGTCTCCGTAAAGAAAGGGTTCTTCGGCTTCATGACCATTGGATTCCAAACCTAGCTCCCTCTCTGAATCTCTTGACAGCCTATCGTAGAAAACTGATGTCTTGGAATGACTTTGTCTCCGCCTATCGGGAAGAAATGGAGTACGCGACTCCAAGAGCCTACATTCAAAGCATCGCTGCAGGAGCTTTCGGGGAAACCGTAACTCTGCTCTGCTGGGAACGCGATACTGAGAGATGCCATAGATTCGTCTTAAAGGATCTGATTGAGAAGGAGGTTCAGCATCTTGTACAGAAGAACCATCATTAGACGCAGCGAAGTAGAATGGCCGAACCATACAGGGAAGTATCCTCTTCTCTACAACTGTAACATCTATAAAGGCTGCTTCCACGACTGCCAATATCCCTGTTATGCACGGCTCATGACCAAGAAGAATGAGCCCAACTTCATCTGGAATAAACCTCAGCCGGTCCTCAATGCGGTTGAACTGGCACACCACGAGATCAAGAGACTTCCTCCGGGTAGAATCATGTTCTGCAGCATGACAGACGCCTATCAGCCCCTCGAGGGAAAGATAGGGTTAGCGAGGAAGATACTGCCGATCCTATTGGACTCGGAATTTTATGTACTCATCATAACGAAGAGCAGGCTAGTCGTCCGAGACTTCGACCTATTTCGAGGACGAAGAAACATTGAAGTCGGCATGACTATAACAAGCCTAGAGGACCTACCGACCTGGGAGCCTAATGCTGATGGAAGCTCAGCGAGGATCGAAACCCTCCGGATAGCGCATGAACAAGGTATCAGAAACTACGCTAGCATGGAACCTTGGATCCCAGAGGTCACGAAGCCAGTTGAGATTGTAGAGAAGTTAAGGGACTTCGTAGATCGCTTCGTAATCGGCAGCATGCAGTACGCCGGGGCTCCCAGATCTTTCTATGCTAAACAGCTTCCCAGCCTGATATCTTGGCTTGACAAGAACAAGGTGAATTACTTCTTGAAGAAGGAACTGAGAAACTGTCTGGAGCCCTAACTCTTGGAAATAGTCTTCACGCAGTCTTCGCAGGTGAAAGGATTTGAATCTACATCATCAGGATTCATCGCCAGGTACGGCGAATATTCTACAGAAGATATGTACACGGGCTCAAAAATCTCTCCCAAAACCTTCCCGCACTTGAAACATCTTATTTCCTTTCTCATCTCCGACCGCCTGCATACATTCCTTCTCTTCTCCTTATATACTAAGCGTCCCTAGGACCCTCACTTTCGCAAAACATGGATATTGCGAAGGCTCAACGCTCTCCGAAAACCTTCTTCATCACCGGCTTTCTATATCCGGTGTCTAGATGAGGGTAGATGCTTGTTGTAGCAGAGTCTGTATGGCCGAGTTG
>Ga0315314_1000901_pt1 | contig 29067 bp, 23 predicted proteins | sample TDP9_MG_FD_203631 | JGI IMG/M metagenome (GOLD analysis project Ga0315314, IMG submission 203631) | Freshwater sediment microbial communities from Lake Towuti, South Sulawesi, Indonesia - TDP9 | ecosystem: Environmental > Aquatic > Freshwater > Lake > Sediment | place: Indonesia: South Sulawesi... | reverse complement strand
GGACGTCTCCTTGAAGAGGCAAGAAGAAGAGGTTTAACCATCCGTTTAATTGGCGGTTTAGCTATTTGGCATCACTGTGAAACCGCGAGAAAGGAGCCATTCAAGAGGGATTATAGAGATATCGACTTTGCAGGGCTCAAAAGCCAATTTGCCGGCATCAACCAATTCATGCAGGACATGGGGTATGTACCCAACGAGAGGTATAACATTGTTCGAATCAATCGGGCAATGTACTTTGATCTAGGTAAGAATAGAGAAATAGACTACATACTAGATTTTTTTGAGATGTGTCATAGGTGGGATTTGAGACAACGTTTGAATGTGTATTACCCGACTGTTCCTTTGGAAGACTTGTTGCTGTCCAAATTGCAAATCGTAGAAGCCAGTGAAAGAGACATAAAGGATATGATCGCGTTGTTGAATGATCATCATTTAGGTGTAGGAGACGCTGAACGTATAGACCTGGACTACATCGCAGATCTGTGCGGTAAGGATTGGGGATTGAATAAGACCGTAACTATGAGCATACATCGAACAAAAAACTACTTGGCCGGGGTTAAGCTACCCGTTGAAGTTGAAGCGATACAAAGCAAGCTCAATGATTTATATGCTAAGATTGAAGAGCATCCAAAATCCTCAAGATGGAAGCTTCGCTCGCTGTTAGGGGAGAAAGTTGGCTGGTACTTAACACCGGAGAAAGCGATCGAACGAGGGGTTGCTGAGGAACCCGCCTAGCCGCAGGAAGCAAAGGTGAGTAAAAAAGGTGGGAGTTTATTCTACAGGTATTTCTTCGAAGACCCTTGCGAGATCTATGCCCTCTTTCTTCTTTCTGTAATACTTGAAGAAGAAATAGATAGCTGCGGCAAGTACGTACATGAAGATCATGAAGCCAGCTGAGTAGGGATTATTAACCGCATAGATCGGGTCTGCTGCCCAGAGCCAGAAGACGTAGAGCAGGAATACAAGGTATATAGCGCTTAATATGGAAACCAGCGGTATGCGCCCCACGTTGTACTTAGCGACAGGATTTCTCTTGAAGAGCCCAGGCCTTCGAAGTGGAAAGAGCATACAAGCAAATGTTGTTCCAAAGTATGCTATCGCTATGGCAAACGTTGCGTCGAGCGTCAATACAGACCACCCGGGGATGAAGAAATAGAAGATCGTGAGCACTACAGATGGCAGCGACATGAAGAGCAAAGCGTTAATAGGTGTGTTAAATCGAAACTTGACGTCCGCGAATGACTTCGGGAACGCTCGATCGAAAGCCGAGGCGAAAATCACGCGCGTAGAGGAGAGGAAGACCGTGCCAGACCATGAGAAGAACCATCCGGACATGAAGATAACCATCAGCATACCAAGGGGGCCGCCCCCCATGAGCATTGCTGCAAGCAATGGGGGAGAAGAGAGCCATTGCAACGATCCCGACCCTACATAGTAGGAGTAGCTAAGGGATTGATAGAAGGGCCATCCCATGGTATTAGCGAAAAGTACCCAAAGTCCTATAGCCCCTACCCCACCGAGGATGAGAGCCCACTGGAAAACTTTGAAAACTCTCCCAAAATCACCAGCCCCTCTTACCTCACCGAAAAGCGTAGCTCCCCAAACCGGCCACATAATCCAGAATAGTAACATGGGAATCAAAGCGAAGCTTGGGCCCATCGCGGTGCCAGTTAACGGAGCAAACTCCCCTACACCCCACTCCGGATCGTGTAACGCAAAGTCCACCAATCCTTGATATGTGATCCCCTCCGCGGGCAACCAATTTGCCATATAGGAGTCGAAAACCGAAACGAAATTGGTAATGCTTGAGGTTAGGAACGATATTACAAACAGCACCATTCCAATGAGGGCCACGTAGAACAACCACTTTTGTATTCTGGCATACAACTTCATTCCGACGCCGACAAAGAAGAATACGAAGGCTATGACTATCATTGAGGAGGTAAAGAGCCCCATTGGTGAACACCACCAAATTGCAAGGTCAATATTCCCCGCTAGAGCGCATAGTGGCGATGCGAGCAACCAAGAGAGCATATTTCCGTAGATCGGAACCCATAGCCAGAGGCAAAAAATCCATCCAGGCCATGATAGGAAGAAACCCCAAAAACCTCCCAGTATACGGCTCTGCCACACATAGTCTCCTCCAACGCGAGGAATGGAGCAGATCAGGGTCGCATACACGACGTTTTGTAGGGTGAGAAAAACCATCGCTATTATGGTTGCTAAGGCCGGATTTCCCGCTGGGATGAATGAATTAAACGTCCATATGTAGAACCCTAGGGTTACTAAGTTCACAGAGAGGAAAGCGTATATCCATGCATCGTAAGCCGACCACTCCCGAATCAAGCCAGTTGCAGGTCTGAGAAACAGTTCACTTGCCTTCATTACTATTTCCTCACAACTAAATTGCGTTCCAATATATTTAACATTACTTGAGCACGTAGACATATCATGAGATGAAATATACTTTGGGTATCAAGAGCTGGATCCAAGATTGGATACGTAGCCTTAACTTAGAAATGGCTAGGGAGTTCAAAGGCCCCATCATGCGTAGGGAAGAAGGTGTGACGCGCGTATTGTTTGCTACTGATATTCATGGATCGAATGTTTGCTGGAAAAAATTCATTAGTGCAGCTAGATTCTTTGACGCAAACGTTCTCGTGTGCGGAGGAGATACGACTGGTAAAGCTGTTGTTCCCATAGTCGAGAAGAACGATGGTACATATAAGTGCATATCACTTGGCGAAAAAGGCAACATCTTGAAGGGCAAAGACGAACTGGAAGAAATGATCGATTTAGTATCCAATTTAGGTTACTATCCATACATCATGACTGAGAAAGAGCTGAAGGACATAGAGGACGCAGACAACCCGCGTGAACTGACTCAACGTCTCTTCAAGAATCTAATGAAGGAAAGGATTGAGGAGTGGATAAAAATGGCTGAGGAAAGACTTCTTGACACTGGGGTTTCTTGTTACGTATGTCCGGGAAATGATGATCCCTTCGAAATAGACGAAGTATGGAAGAGGTCAAAGGCGATAATCCACGCCGAAGGCAAGATACTCGATGTCGATGATCACTACGCGATGATAAGCAGCGGTTGGACAAACCCGACGCCTTGGAAAACATATCGCGAAGCCGATGAAGAACAGTTGGAAACAATGTTTGAAAATATGATATCGAAAGTGGAAGATATGAACTCCTGCATATTCAACCTTCACGCTCCTCCGTATAATTCAGGCGTAGATGAAGCTCCGGAACTGGATGAAGACCTAAAGCCGAAATATGCAGGGCACTCAATGATACCAGTAGGCAGTAAGGCGGTTAGAACCGTTATCGAAAGACATCAACCTCCATTGTCGTTACATGGACACATACATGAATCAAGAGGGGAGAGAAAAATAGGGAAGACAATCGCCGTGAATCCTGGAAGCAGCTATACCGAGGGATGGCTTTCAGCAGTCATAATCGACTTGAAGCCGTCTAATATAACGCTGAGATTTCATACTGGTTGAACCTCAAATCCGCTATTCGAAAAACTCGGCCAGTTTCACTTTTCTATGATTAGACCGTCATTCATCTGGACTCTGGATATCTAATTTCAGATTCTCTCGTGCCATTTGCTGCGCTTAACTCTCTTGTTTATTATCGCCCTCATTTTACACGCATATTTTTGGAAAGAAGCCTTCATAGCAATAATTAGACTAGGGGGTAGAAAGAGAAGAGGGGGAAGAGTAAGAGAGACAACTGAATGAAGAGACCAGCACTAACATTTTTTAGCAGTCCTCATTTAATCTAAATTCATGGCTTGGGTCTACGATTTTAGGAAATTTAAGAGAGAGCTACCGGAAGAGTGGAGAGGGCGGGTCCCGACCGAAGTTTTCGTAAACGAGAGCATGAGGCTCGTTGAAGCTGCCGATAGAAAGGGGATTCCACTGCGGATTTTGGGTGGGCTGGCAATCGCAATCCATAGCCCTGAAGTGAAGGACACTGCGATAAAACTTAAGAGAACTGGAACGGGTAGCGAGGGACAGGAGTACAGCGACATAGATCTAATGTCGTACAGTAAACATAAGGGAAACGCTGAGAGGCTCTTCGCTGAAGAAGGTTATGTGATGAGGACGACGACCCTACCCTCTGCATACTCCCAAAGACAAATCTACTATCATCCGAGAGGATGGTTCTATGTCGATTTATTCCGTGACAAATTACTTGTGGCAAACCATCCGCTGGACTTTAGAGGAAGACTCGAACTTGACTACCCGACGGTGCCGTTAGCGGATTTGCTCCTCGAAAAAATTCAGATGTGGGAGGCTTTCAGTGAAAAGGATTTGAAAGATTGCTTGATCTTATTGAAGGCGCACGATGTGGGGGACGGAAAGAATGAGGTAAACGGATCTTATATGGCACAGCTTCTAGGTAGTGATTGGGGATTTTGGTATACCGCGACTACAAACCTTAGGAGAATCAGAGATTTCATGGAAAGAGTAGATGAGGTCGGAAAGAAAGTGGGGATAGAACCAAACGTACTGATAAAAGAGGATAGAGAAGACATAATTAGAAAATTGGATCTCCTGTTAAAGCTAATCGAGGAGGAGTCGAAATCGTTGAAGTGGAAGATGAGGTCCAAAATAGGGACGAAGAAAATATGGTACAATATGGTCGAGAGACCCGAGACGGTAGGCGGATTCGGGATCTGGGAGCCAATTTCAGTTAAGGGGTAAAAGATCAGAAGGTCACAAGAACTAGGTGCTTTCTTATTGATAGTAGTGCTGTAAACTCATCATCTTGACAAGGAAGTGAAGATATATGACGATTCAGCGATCAGTACCTCAGAACGTCGGCACGCCCAATATGCTAGTCAGTAGTTATCATTCGGAGTTTAGTCACACTTTAATAGAAAGTGGACTGGTTACGTTAAGCCGGGAAGTATGCTATGAGTATTGACAGCTATGTTCTTCCTGCAGCAAGAACCAGTTATTTCATGAACGTCGGCACGCTGATCTACGGCGCAGGCGCCTCTAAGACCGTCGGTTCCGAAGCAAAGAGGCTAGCTATTGGAAAAGAACCCGTTCTGTTGGTTACAGACAAAGGGGTCTTGAAAGTCGGGATGCCGGACAGGATTAGGGAGGTCATAGAAAAGGAGGGACTGCGGGTCGACTTCTACGATGAACTTGCAGCGGAGCCGACGTTGGAAAGCATGAGAAAGCTCTCTGAGAAGTCGAGAGAGCGTAAATATTCTCTTGTAGTTGGCGTCGGTGGAGGAGCTGTAATGGACAGCGCCAAGACGGCAGCAGTGATGGCAACGAATCCAGGAGACGTCAAAGACTACATGGCCTACACTGAAGATCGTGTCAAGGAGAAGTCTCTGCCGAAGATTTTGATGCCTACGACGTCTGGAACTGGCAGTGAGGTCTCTGTGTTTGCTGTGATCGTTGACGAGAAGGGTGTCAAGAACTATATAACAAGTCCCAAGGTATTGGCGGATACGGCGATAATTGATCCGTTGAACGTGATCACATGTCCACCGAAACAGACGGCCGCGAGCGGCATGGATGTCATAGCTCATGCGATGGAAAACGTGTTATCCCTTGGATTCTCACCGTTCTCTGACATGTTCGGGCTGCAATCAATAAGGTTGGCTGCTCAAAACTTGAGGACCGCATACTACTGGGGAGACAACCTAGAGGCTAGATACAACATGGCGCTTGCGGCATTGATGGGAGGACTCGCAATGGGAGCAACGCCCGCTGGTGCGAATATAGGCCATTGCATATCGGAGTCGTTGGGACCGGTGTATAATGTGCCTCACGGAGTTGCTTGCGCTCTAGTTACCCCTTACATGATGGGCTACGTCATGCCGGCATGCATAGAGAGACTTGCGATAGTGGCGGAGTACATGGGGTTGGATGTGCATGGCCTGTCAAAGGGTGACGCTGCCCTGATGGCAGTCAAAGCTACAAGAGACTTGGTAAAGGATTTGGAATTGCCAGTTTCGCTTAAGGAAGTCGGCTTTCCGAAAGGTGATATCCCTAAGTTCGCGAAATACCTAGTTGAAGAAAGGCAATCCTACTATTACCTGCAAACCTACAACCCCAGAAAGTTAACGATAGAGAATGTCACAGAGCTGCTGGAGAAGATGTATGAGGGTCGGATAACCGGCGAGTAAATTCGGAGAACCGCGAAGAACTAAACTCTTCCTTTTTAAGCGCTTCGAATTCTTCATCTGGACTGACAAACTGAATATTCTGGGTTCGCATCTTAGCGGATATGGTGTGTGGACTTGCCAAAACTGGAACTTATCACAAAAGATCAGTTGCAAACTATTCATGATGCCACTATCGAGATACTTGAGAATAGAGGCGTCAAATTCCAGAATGAGCAGGCACTTGAATATTTGAAGAGAGCCGGTGCGCAAGTTGATTCTACGACGGGAATAGTCAGATTCTCAAGGGACATTGTCGAGAGCTTGGTTAGGAAGGCACCAGCCGACTTTATCTGGAGAGCTAGAGACCCGAAACATAATCTTCATGTCGGAGGCGATGCCTGCTGGGCAGTTCCTGGGTACGGATGCAACTATATACTTGACCTAGACGGCAACCGTAGACTCGGAACAATAAGAGACGTTTGCGACCTTGCAACACTGGTGGACTTCCTGCCGCACATTGACGCTGGAGGTGGATTACTGGTCGAGCCGTCAGATCTAACTCCAAGAGCGGCTTTCGCTCGAACATTGTTTGAAATGCTGAGAAACACCGAGAAGTGTGTAATGGGATACACCCTAGGCCGAGATGTCGCCCGTGACAGCATAGGTCTTGCTTCAATACTTGCTGGCGGTGAGAAAGAACTTTCAAGAAACTGTGCAATCATCGGCCTAATCAATCCCAAGAGCCCTCTTGAATATGACTCAAAGATGATTGAGGGGTTGATCGAGTACTCAAAGCATTCTCTGCCAATAACGATCGCTTCCTTGGTTATGTCTGGTGCGACAGGACCTGTTACACTTGCGGGCGCGCTTGTTCAGCATAACGCTGAAGTGTTGAGCGGAGTGGTCCTCTCACAGGCTGTTCAGCCGGGAACACCTAACATCTACGGGAGCGCATCATGCATATTGGATATGCGAACCGGCACCCCTTCAATAGGTAGCCCAGAAGCAGCTCTGTTCCAAGCGATTGTTGCGCAGCTGGCCCGATATTACGGCCTGCCAAGTAGGGGTAGCAGTCTTGCTTCTGATTCGAAGTCTCCTGATGCGCAGTCCAGCTATGAGAAAGCAATGGGAGCGGTTGTCGGATGCCTTTCAGGTTTGAATCTGAACACATGGGCTGGTGTGCTGGAGTATTATATGACAATCAGCCCGATCCAGTTGGTTATTGACAGTGAAGTCTGGGGTGCTGTTTCAAGGATTAACAGAGGCGTGGAGTTTTCCTCGACCTCAATCGCCATCAACGTAATAAAGGAGGGCGCATCAAAGGGGGATTTTCTCGGTCACAAGCACACACTGGAAAATCTACAGCGGGAACAGTGGTTCCCCTCACTATCAGATCGGAGAAACTACAGCAACTGGAAAAGCGGTGGAGGTCTGGAAGCTAGTCGAAGAGCTATGGACCTAGCTAAGAAAGTGCTTTTGGAACATAAGCCATCTCCTCTGCCAGCAGATATAGAGAAAGAACTTGACATCGCAGTTCAAAAGATTGAGAAGAGAGCCGTCTGACAGAGTCTCAGTCTGAGTAGCGCTTTAGCTTTCTTGGCCGCATCAACCGGATCTATCTCCTTAGCCAGAGCTCTCTTCGCAGCCTCACCAACCTTCTTCTCATCGAGATTCACCACCGAGGATGAAAGCTCCTCAAGGACTCTTTCTTTATGAGGAGGTGCAGCTTCCCTCCCTTGAGGCGTAACCTAATCTTTAATGTTCAAGAGATTCTTAGTTACCTTAACCGCTTCGACGGCATTCTCTGCGTAGCCATCTCCACCTATTTCACGCACCCACTCCTCTGTAACAGGGGCTCCACCCACCATGACCTTTACCTTATCACGCATTCCTTCAGCAACCAATGCTTTCACGATTTCATGTTGAACCGGCAAAGTTGTGCTTAGAAGGGCTGATGCGCCTACAATATTCGCTTTAACCTCTTTCGTCTTCTTTATGAACTCCTCTACGGGTACGTCTTTACCTAAATCGTGGATTTCGAAACCGCCTGCGAATAGCATGGCTGCTACGATGTTCTTGCCGATGTCGTGTATGTCGCCTGCCACCGTACCGATCACCACTTTACCAAGGGTTTTCCTCTCGGCTTTGTGTTTGATCAGCTCTGGCTCCAGAACTTCCGATAGGGTTTTCTTCACAGCCTCGGCTGCCGCAACTAAGTGCATGAGGAAAAGTTCTCCATCCTCAAACTTCTTCCCAACTGTTTTAAGTCCCTTAGCCAGCCCGTTTTCAATGATCTCTGTAGCATCGAGTTTCGCTTCCAAGGCTTTCTTTGAGGCTTGAACCACTTTATCTGCGTCAAAACTCAATACAGAGTTTGCTAATTCCTCGTAGATACTTTCCTTTGACAATATCTCTGCCTCCTTCTAACGCTTAATAGCATTCTTCTTAATTCTTTCAATTTGCATTCGAACATCTCTAGGTATTGGCTCCACCTGATGCTCTTTGAGTATCTTCTTGATCCTTTCTCTAGCCTTTTCAACTAAGGTTTTACCATCGGCTTTTTTCCATGATTCATACGAGAAGGTTCTGTCCATTAGCTGCGTGACATAACGTTCCCTGCTGAAGTGTTTCAACGAATGTTTGAGTCCTAGGAAGGATCCGCCGTGCTTTGCTTCTTTTATCTCTTCGACTGCAAGAGTTTCATCGTCAACGTTGACTCCTCGCAAGATTCTCTTGAGCATTCCAATTATCTCGTCGCAGATCACGATGAGCTCTTGGCTGCCGCCCTTCGCTGATTCGATGAGTCCTATATCATGGATCAAGTTTTGGCCACAAAGTGTGGCGGTCGTGAGATTCATCGAAGCCTCAACGAACGTCTGAGCGTCCAGTGTCTTCGAGTCGGTGCACCCTCCAGTGCCCCATAGAGGTATCTCTAGGTAGTGCGCCAACTGTGCTTGGGCTATGCCGAGTAGGATGTCTTCAGGAGCGCCGTAAGAGCACAATGTCGTTCTCATATCCATGACTAGAGGCACAAAACCGAATATGAATGGTGTACCAGGCCGAGTAAACTGTGTTATGACATTGCCAGCAATGGATTCCGCCATTCCTGAAACCACTTCCCCTGCCAAGGTTATGGGTGCCGTGGCTCCGCTCATTGGGCAAGGTGCATATATGATGGGCAAACCTTCCTTGGTCCATTCTATTAGAGCCTCAACGTACTCCTTGCCGACTATCAACGGTGAAGCTGGCTCATCGTAGATAGACACTATCGGTCTCTTCCTCAGCTCTTCCTCTCCACCAGCTATTAGTTTAGCTACCTCTATCTGTTTCCTCGTCACCTCTGCGCCATGGTAGGCAAAGATGATCGTATGTTTCACTGTATTGGACATAACTGCATCCTGCTCGTACAAGCCTTGGACATCACGAGGAGCATCAAGTGGTGTGTAGAGACCCATCGAGTAGTCCATATTCTCCAGAGCATCACAGATCTTCGCTGTTTCAGCCATATCTGCGGTTCTACTCATTCTTCTCTCTCCCGTATCTTTGTCCATGACGACTATTGCGCCGCCAACGCTGCCAAAGTAAACTTTCTTCCCTTCTATCACAAAATCCTGTTTCTTGTCTCTGCCGCACAGCATAACTCTCTTTGGCGCTTTCCTAAGAGATTCTTCAACAATATACTCAGGAAAACACGCCGTTTGCGCCTTGAAGTCGACAGTTGCACCAATCTCCTTCAAAAGCTTCAGAGCGCCTTCGTGTTCAATCTTCACTCCATGTGTTTCAAGCACGTTGAGTATCGCGAGATACATATCGTGCAAGTCGTCAGATGACAGAATTCTCAGCTGCCCTCCGTCAAGTCCGACTCTCACTTTCTTCATCTCCAAGTAGAATTAGGATTAGATACGCGTAGGATTTTAGAGTTTTCCAATACCGAATAGAAAAGAAGAGGATGTTTCCAGCGAGCGAGTGTCTACTGTCAAGGCTTTGCCAGCTCCTACCGTGAGCACGAGCCTTAAGCTGAATCTGGTCGGGCTTGAGAGTTATCTTCCTCGATTGCACTATCGGCTGACACATAGGACGCAAATATAAACGACTCTATGGGGGGTCAATCTGCTGAAGGCCCATTTAGAGAGCTATTTATATGAACTCGCTACTCATTTCGATCTGAGAAAAGCCTTTGACAGAAGATGTCCACGAGATTCAGAGCAAGTTCGGAATAATCGGAAGGGAGATCGAGCTACGGAAAGCGCTGGTAGCGGTTAGAGCAGGTAAGCATCTTCTTATCGAAGGGCCTGTGGGGGTTGGTAAGACCGTTCTTGCCGAGGCTGTGGCCAAACATCTGGGCAGGCCTTTCTATCGAGTTGATGGCGACGAGCGGTACACCGAACAGAAATTGACAGGCTGGTTCGATCCTCCTCTAGTGATCAAGAATGGATACTCTAAAGATGCATTTATTCCAGGCCCACTTGCACTCGCTATGGAGACCGGCGGCGTCCTCTTCATAAACGAGTTGAATCGCATGCCAGAGGGGGTTCAGAATGTTCTTCTACCTGCAATGGACGAGGGGAAGATCGAGGTTCCGAAGATCGGTACTATAGTGGCAAGGAACGGCTTCATAGTAGTGTCGACTGAGAACCCACGTGAATTTATCGCAACCAGCGTTCTGTCAGAAGCCCTGCGAGATCGCTTTGAACTATTGACTCTCAACTACCAAAGCGAAGATGAAGAAGTGGCTATTGTCCGAACGCGTACGGGCATAGATGATCTACAGCTTATCGGTTCTATTGTTAAACTGGTTCAAGCCACTAGGGATCACCCGGACATCAGAAGAGGAGCTTCAGTAAGAGCAGCCATGAGTATCTGTGTACTGGCTTATCAATTGGCGACTGATAGAAGAGACTCTATTAGAGAAGCCGCCCATATGGCTTTGCCGACACGTATCGAACTGAAGGATGATGCGAGGCAGAGCGTCCACGAGATAATTGATGAGCTGCTGGAAAAACATTGTTCAGAGAACCCGAGCGTTGGAGCAGGCGGCCCTTTCTCTGCAATTAGCTTCACCGAGCTAGCGTCTTCAAGAACTCTGGCGACAGAAGCCTCAGGGGGAGACGACACAATCAATCTCCTAGAGAATCTCGGCGACATAGTCGACTTGAAGAAGGCTCCACCGGATGAGTTGGGTTGGAGTATAGCTCAACACTACACCGACATCAAGAGGCAACTGAAGGACAAGAGGCTACTCCAAATAGCCAAGAGGATTGCTGTCAAAGCCATAATCTATAGGACCCTCCAGCTCTTAGGGCCGACGAGAAGGCGTATGGAACAGATTAAGGAGCCGTACGCTCCAGGGCAGAAAGGGGAGATTGATATCGAGATGACAGTAGAGCAGATGCTCGGCAAAACAGAGATCGACGCGTCAGATCTCATCATCGAATTAAAGCATCCTAGGAAGATGGCCTGCATCATGATGATAGACGCAAGTCTATCGATGTCTGGAGACAAACTGGCTATGGCTACAGCATCACTAGGGGTGCTAGCATACAAGCTGAAATCGATCGACTACAGCGTCATAGTCTTTGATAATTTGGCGCGGGTTATGAAGCGGCTTGATCAAAAGGTCGCGGTTGAGACCCTTGTAGGCGATCTGCTAGACATCCCTGCCATGGGCTTCACCAACATAGAGGATGCCTTAAGGACAGGCATTCGAGAACTGAGTGGCACCCGGGTCAAAGATAAGTTTGGCATAATGATAACGGACGGCAACTATACTGCTGGGAAAGATCCGAGGGAGTTCGCAGCCCAGTACCCGAAGCTGTTCGTCATCATGATAAAGAGTCATGACTCAAAACCTGAGCTATGCGAGGAGATGGCTGCCTTGGGGAAAGGGAAGGCTATGGCTGTGGACAGTTTTGAAGAGATCCCGTGTGTCTTGAGAAATCTCCTAAGAGATCTCGCTTACAGGGGTTATAGGCAACCTAGCTTCTCTTCTCAAGAAGCTTCGTGACGCGTGGAAATACTCCCTCCCTACACAGCAAATATAATGCTCCAGCGAACTCTTGTTGAGAGTTCAGTCTGTTAGGCTATTTTGAATATCGGGTGCTTCGGATCTGGCATCTTTCCTTTTTCAATCTGGAGTTGGCCGAAAGCCGCGTCCACCATAGCGACAGTCGGGAATACGTAGTCAGCATACTCAATCGGTCCGTAGAGCACAAAGTCTGCTCCCGCGGCCAAAGTTATGGCGCCTGCCACAGCCATACTTGGGTGAATCGCCTGCTTGCCCATCTTTGTCCTTAGACCCCTCCATGTACCGATTGCATTATGCGCCCCACAACCAGTCGGCAGCCCGAACTCATTCTTCAATTCGTAGATGGCACGATAAGCCATTCCTAAGCTTGGTATATCTATAACCGCTGTATCTATGAGGAGTTTCTCAAGCCCAGCCTCTTTGGCTACTGGAATGAGTTTCCTTATGGCTTTTACTCGTCCTTCTGATGTGAACTCTTTTGTGTTAAAGGCGAGTAGAACAGCGTTCTTTACGTTAGCCTCCTTTATTTTATCGAGCTCCTCTTTCTTATACTCGGGGAGGAGGGAGTTATAGATGATAGGGTTCTTTAAGCCCACTTCTTTGATGTATTCGAGCCCTGCAATCCTGATGGAAGGGGTGACTCCGTCCAATAGCAGGGGGCTTTCGGTCTTGCTCGAAACAAAGTCTAGAAATCTCTTGATAGCTTCAGGAGTAGAACCCACGACATCAAACATATGTGGGTTGCCGGTCTTATCAGAAAACTCCTCTTGGAGCTTTATGAGTTCCTCAGCTCTCTCTTTGTCAAACTCGCCTTTAACTTCGTCTTTCAATATACTGTGCTTATTGTAGAAGATCGAGCCGATGAGGACCGTCGGCCTCTCACCAGGGAGCCCACCAATTTTGACTTTGCCTATCTCGAACTTCACTTGCTCCGCAGCGAATCGCCACAATCCTGACACCACACCAAGCTTTCATAGGTACACATCTTTTAATCGTTTCTACAGCATCTTCGTGTCTTCGAGTTTGCAGGGTGATACTTTTAGCGGTCTCTTTGATTCAAATTAACCTGCATCCGTCTAATGCTTATGCTCGGCTTCGGCGAGATTAGAGGCTATATTCTGGACGATTTGTTAAGGCAGCTCGGCAAAGACTGTGAGAGATGCGTCTACGGTCCAGCTAAGAGACGTTTCTTGACTTACGAATGCCGCAAGTGCATAGAGCGTGCTGAGAAGCTCATCCACTCTATCGCACCCGACGAGAACTACGTCTCAAATCCTGAGAAACTCGACAAATGGCTGACAAGGAGAAATTTTCCTCAATGAAAGAAGATAATGGATTCTTTAAGGAAACCTTCAATTCGTTTTCGAAAGGCGCCTCTTATTTTATCTTCAACCGAGCTTCGATTTCATCTTTATACTAAAGTTAGCCCTTAAGACCCCCCCTCCCCCCGTTTTATGTAAATTCTTAATACAGGAGTAATACCTTTCACGATTCTTTATATAGCGTAAGAGCAATGACACAACGGAAATTCTTTCAATCGACCTATTGTAGAATTGAAAGAGTAAAAGAGCTTAAAGGGAGGAACGCGTTTGCGTTTGACCTCGACTAGAAATGAGAATGAACTGAAATCCCTGATCGAGAACCACATCGATGGGATGGTTCGAGATGCTCATACCCTCACCAAGTATAGGCGTGCGTTGATAGGGTTCGCAGACGCCCTAGACCAAGACTTCCTAAGGCTAAGGGTACTCATCAACCCATTACATAGATTCCCGACAGATATCTTGCTGCGAGCTAGGACCATAGTCTCATTCTTCATACCATTCGCGAGGGAGACTGTGGTAGCCAATGGGAGATATCCATTCGTTGCTGAGGAATGGGCGATCGCCTACAGTGAGACCAACCGGCTGATAGAGGAGATCTGCTCCTCGCTAGCGATAATACTTGGAAAAGAAGATGTCAAGGCCAAGTGGGAACCCCCAACGTACAATTTCGACAAGGAGCAAATGGTAAGCTACTGGTCTCATAAGAGTGTAGCCAAGATAGCTGGACTCGGGAGCTTCGGACTAAACTGGATGTTGATAACGGACTCCGGGTGTGCTGGTAGATTTGGAAGCATCGTCATCGACGCCGTGATCACACCTACACCCAAGTCCGAGATTGAGAGATGCCTATATCTTGTTGACAAGAGTTGTGTCGCATGTGTTGAACGATGCCCAAATCAGGCGCTAACGATCGCAGGCCTAGACAAGCATAAATGTTATCAGCGTTGTCTAGAAGCCGACAAAGCCTACTCGTATTTGGCTCAGACTAGAGGCCTCCCCGGGCCATTCGACATGTGCGGGAAATGTTCCGTAGGACCATGCGCCCTCGAAAACCCTGTTAAGGCTTGAATTATCTACAGTCGGCATCCAATAGAGTTTATCTTTCTGCCTTGCTCCTTCACGTCGATCAGGTTGAGTATGGTAACTTTCGTACCAACCTCTATCGTGCCTCTACAATTCCAGCCAATGTGTAGAGGACGATCCATGAAGCCAAGTGTGAAGTCGCGTTCTGGTGGTCAGAAGGCGGATAAACCTCGACGACATCGAATCCGCATAATCCCTTCATGCCGATTTTCTTGACCGCGTTCAGCATTTCGTAGGAGGTTAGACCAGCTGGATCGAGCGCTCCACCCGGAGCGTTAGCGGCATCGAGAATATCGATGCATATCGTCATGTAAACTAGATCCGTTCCATCCATAGCAAGCTTGACAGCTTCATCAATCGTCTGCTCGACGCCGCGCTCTCTAAGGTCGCGTATAGTGAAGACCTTTGCGCCAGACTCTCTCGCATATTTCGCCCCTGCATAAGCATTTCTGGGGCCTCTTATTCCAATTTGAACTATGCTGCTACGCTTTACGTTAGCCAACTCTGAGATTCTACGTATGGGGCAGCATCGCGCATACCTCTCACCTTCATACTCATCCATATTGTCGAAGTGAGAGTCGAAATGTATCACGCCAATCTTCTTGTCAGAATGTTCTCCAAAAGCTGCCAATATAGGGTAGGTTATCGAGTGGTCGCCTCCCAAGGCTACGGGAGATGCGCCTGAATCTAGAATCTGCTTCACCTTCTTTCTGGTTCTATCAAAGGTTACTTCAACATTCCCCCATAGAACATCAACATCTCCATAGTCACAGATCTTGATATGAGCCAAGATGTTTATGTCGAATTCAGGTATGTATCCGCCGTAGCGTGCCGAAGCTTGCCTAATCGTTCTGGGTGCCAGTTCACATCCAGTTTGATCACCCCATGTGACAGTACCTTCCCAAGGTACTCCAAAGACCACGAAGTCAAATCCCTTCAAGCCTTCAGAATCTCTTACGATAGGCGATCGTAGAAATCCAGGGACATTACCGTAAACTGTTGGGAATAAACGCTTCTTTATGGGTTTCATTGGCTCTGCTTCCTTCAACATGATATAGCACCCTCACAATAGTGCAGACTTTATTGCATTTAACTCCATTCCATGCTGAGTGCCTCGCTTTGATAGACCGCCGTCAACGCCAACTTGAGCTTCTTCCGCAGCGGCTTCAAGCAAAGATGCCTGAAGGCTGCACAGGTCGAAAATGCCAGAACCATCCAGGCAAACACCGAGATAGAAATTCATATAAGGTGAGCGGGTCCAGACTAATGGTGGGGAAAATTCTATGACGTCTGAAGTTGCACCGACATTATGGGTTAGAAGGGCTTCCGGGCTGGTTAGAGAAGTCGGAAGCTGGACGGCATTGGCTGTAACTATGTGCTACGCTATCGGGGGCGGTATTCACAGGCTGACTTGGTGGGCTGCCTACTGGTATCCTGGTTCAGACCCAGTCTTATCGTCGTGGATTACGTGCGTTGTAGCTGTCATTTTGATGTTCATATATGCTTGGATGCTTGCGACGATGCCGAGAACAGGGGGCGACTACATCTATATATCGAGGGTTGTAAATCCTTTTGTCGGGTTTATATCAAGCTGGGGATACATGATTTCGGCTGGACTGTGTCTGGGTATACTTTCGTTCTACGCGCTTGAATCGTTCGGAAGTGCCATGGCGACCTACGGCTTATGGACAAATAACCCTGGACTGGCTGAGATGGGCGGGATCGTAGGTCGGGATCCCGGACTAAAGTTCTGGCTCTCAATCATCTTTGTAACATTGTTCGGCGCTCTCGCTTATCTTGGCATACGAATTCATATGTACGTTGTCTGGATAATGTTCATCGTTCCCTTGGTGTGCTCCATCCCAATGTGGGCCGCCTACGCTATGAACACACCTGCAACAACCCAAGTGTTATGGGATAAAATGTTTGGTGCAGGCACCTACGTCGGGGTTCAAGAGCTCGCTGTAAAGACAGGGTTCGACCTTGAGACTTTCGGAACATTCAACATTCAAGCCACATTGTTGGCTACTGTAGCGCCTGGCTGGGCTTGGGTTGGAACGTGGCAATCAGCGCCATCAGCAGGGGGCGAGATAAAGGAGATAAGGAAGTCCGCGATGATCGGAGTTGCGTTAGCAGGACTGTTTGTGGCTTTCTACTACATCGCTCTGCCTTGGTTGGGATTCAATGCTTACGGAAAAATGTTCATAGCTCAATACATATGGGACTACAAGCGAGCGTATCCTGATCTTCAAGGGCTGATAGCCCATCCGCCGTTTCCCAACGCTGGATTCTTCGCTGGAATACTGTGGGTTGGAAATCCGATCTTAATGTTAATGCCACCGATCGCAGTAGCATTCTGGATGTTGAACTATCTGCCTACGGGCTATCTGATATGTTCGAGGTACATATTCTCTTGGTCGTTTGACAGATTCTTCCCTGAGACCTTCGCGTCCGTTAACGAAAGGTTCCACAGCCCACACAACGCGATCCTACTGTCGTGGATAGTGGGTGTACTTGGAAGTTGGTGTACCTACGCTCTGGAGAAGGGCCTTTGGGGAGCAGGGTTGGCCGCCCTCGACACCACGTTCATTTGGTGGTGGTCATCGATACCCGTGGCATGGGCAGCGGTAATACTGCCGTATACACGCAAGGATCTATATGAAGCAGGCTTCAAGCTCGAGATTGCAGGTCTACCAGTAATTTCACTATTGGGCCTCTTAGGCGTCTGGCTATCGACCTATTTGTTCCTAGTGTTCGTAATGGCTGTTCCAGCATGGCCTGACGTCTTCTCTTGTGTCACCATATGGTTCATCGGCGCTATCATATACGTCGCTATGTTCGCATATAACGTTCGAAGAGGAGTAGACATTAAGAGTATATACGCCGAAGTGCCGCCTGCTTAACCTAAACCCCCTTCCTATTTTTTTGTTCAATAGGCATAGGTATGGTTCTCATGGCCGATCGATCGACCGAATTGGTAAACCTGCATTTACTTGGAGAGCTGATCACCATCATAGATGGCTATCGAGCCTACAGGTTTGTGAACCCGCAATATTTGGATTCGTCGGTCGAGGGACAGAAGCTCGGCCTTGAGGTTTCTAGGGAATGGAAGACCCTTAGACGAACAATGATGAACATGATCAAATCTGTAAAAGAGATCCCGAGGGTACCAAACATGCTCAAGATCTATAATGCGCTGCGGATATTGAGCATCTTTCTTTTGGGGTCGGCTGCTGCCTTCCCATTTCTTTCGCTACTGCCAGCGCTCTCGACCGGGATAGATTTGCTGCCAGTACTAGTCGGAGGCGCACTCACTCTTATGCTCTACGTCCGGCATTACGAACGCAGAATATCTAGAGAGATGAATAGATACTTCGAGACTCACCCTGAAATAACCAACCCTTCTCAACTTTACCTGAAACAGACGAATCAGAAGTTGATCAGGCTCTTCCGTAGGACGGTCAATGAGCGCGGCGATGATCCTAATAGGTATCAGGTAAGCCTCTACAACTTGGATTATAGAGGAATAAAGATCGTCACGAAGCCTTCATGGTTCAGAAAGAGATACAAGGTCATTATCTCTGGCTAGGATTCTCGCCTTCCGTAGCGAGGTTTAACCCTCAACTTTCCAGTATTTGTCGACACCCTGCTCGTTGAAGTCTATTATGAAACCTCTTAGAAGAGCCTCAGTGTACTCAGAGCCCGGGTTGACGACGATTGTCTTGCCAACCTTATCTGAAGCGAAGGACTCATGGATATGGCCATGCAAACCGATCAAGGGCTGGTATTTCCTCTCAGCCTCTTCTATAGCCTTGCTCCCGACATGGATGAATACGGGGTTTCCTAGGATTAAGACAGGCCTTAAGTTTTTATCCAGCTTCTTCGCCAAGTCAAGCTGTGTGCCGAACGGAGGGCAGTGGAAGTTACATATCGTCTTGCTGTAGTTCTTTACCTTGCCGAAAAGAGCTTCAATTTTCTTCTTCAACTCATCCTCTGAACATTCTCTCGGCGTATTCCATGGGGTAGGATTGGAATAGTCTAGACTTACCATCTCAAAATCGCAGCAGAGGTCTACAACTTTCTCCAGCGGGTAGATGATGCCTCTGTCTTCATACAACTTTATTATTGGATCTATCACCTTCTCGTCATCGTTCCCCGGCATGACGATCGCCTTTTTTTCTTTCAAGTCAACATGTGCTACGAGCAGCTCCATCCAATTCCCAATTCTTTGAGAGATCAGGTCGAGCATCAGCTTCTCAATTTTCTTAGGGTTTTGCTGGTAATCCATGTATTCTCGTTGGTCGCAAACGAAAGGATAATATCCAACCCTAGCGACCCTCTCTTTCATCTCATTGAGTTCTGATTCATTGTTCATCTTCCACTTTCTTCCAAACACATTGGAAATATGGCTTCCGTCACTTTGCTTTACGATAGGGCAGATAGCCTTCCCAGTTAGATCCCCGGCCAAGATCAGGATGTCTGCCTTATGGACGGCTGGGACGCTAAGCCATTTCCTCCATACTAAATCTGATCCATGGACATCTGTCGCAAAATATGCACGGACCATTAAATCCATCTCTCGGTGAATTCAGGTCTAAAAGGGTTAATAACTCATCCTATTTAGAGGTATTGCCGTTCCGGTGAGGGAAGCCGATGGTTAGAAGAGGCTTACATGCAGATGGAAACGGCACAATCATACTTGCGATCTGCCTCTTCGTCTTCATGTTCTCGCTCGGCTCTGGAATAGCAAGCCCCATCATACCATTATATGCTGGCAGTTTAGGAGCTTCTTACATTCAGATCGGAATAATAGGCACCGCGTACGGTCTTATCTACGCAATAGCAGCTGTTCCTTTGGGTAAATTATCAGACAAGCTAGGCCGTAAAGTCGTAATGGTCCTAGGCACATCTCTCTGCACATTCGCCGCAGCCTTCTACCCAATCGCCACCACTGTCAACCACTTGATGCTCATACGGGCGACGGAAGGGTTGGCTTGGGCTGCGTTCTGGCCCAGCATAGAGGCTTTGACGACCGATATTTCACGTGTCTCGGCTGTCGGGAGGACTATGGGGCTCTCAACAGCTTCTTATGGCGCAGGTTTCGCCTTGGGCTCGCTTCTTGCAGGAACACTCGCCTCCATCTTCAGCTATCGATACACATTTCTGTTCTACCTCGCATCATTAATTCTAGCGGCCGTTATTGTCCTAGCAGCGATACGCGAACCTAAGGGAACCGATCATCAACTCAGCCACTCAAATACGAATTTTAGATCCGGCGGTTTAAGGCATCGTGCCAACATCCTTGCCGACTTCATATCTATGGTCTACGCCATGGTTCTCATGACGATATTGACCTTGCTTCCTGTCTATGCTGAAGGCCTTGGAATAGACGTATTCAGCATCGGGGTCTTGATGATGATGCTTTGGGTAGCGCGGATCACCGGTTTTCTGAATGCAGGCAGAATCTCAGACAAGACGGATAGGAAGCTAGTCTTAACTCCATCTTTAACGGGCCTTGCGGTCGGCTCTCTACTCTTAGCGGTGTCTGAAACGTGGTGGACTCTGGTTCTCGCGGTGATCGTGATCGGGTTGGGCTTAGGCGCTCTCTTCCCGGTCTCTATCGCTTTGATCTCCGATTACGTTCCTTCGTCGCAGAGGGGTTTGGCGATGGGCATGTTTGAGACGGCTGCAGCGGTCGGCATGATAGTAGGTCCGGCTGTTGGAGGAGTTCTTGCTGAACGATTCGATCCGTCATATCCATATCTCTTCTGCACGATGGTCAGCATCGTCTGCACCTTCGTGGTGAGCGTCTTCTTAAAGAAACGCACTAGTCAAGATCAATCAAGGCCACTGGTTCATAAGACTTTTCGAAGCAACGTGCGGTTGCTCAACTTTCGGTGATGTGGAGAGAATAGAGCGTTCACAGAGTCTGCGTAAACCACAAATTTTCTGGTAGGTCAAACGCAATGAAGCTACGGAGCCTCTTCAATATGGTTGCAGCTGGTGGAGCGCCCCGGTTTCGTGAGATGAAGCTCAGTATTTGAATTCCAGGCCTAGATCTTCTAACTCTCTCTTTATCTTGGAGTATAGTTGGCGGTACTCTTCGCAAGGTTTTCCTGTCTTCACATCGTAACATTCCTGATATTTCCTGCCCATGGGAGGATCATTGATTTTCTCTTCGTATCTTGACAAAAGCTCTTTGACGAGTTCGTTCGCAAGGCTCCTTTTGATACCGGCAGCTGCGTATGCCACCTCGCCTGCGAATCCCGGTTCCATTGGAGTGAAATGGTCAACATGGGTGGCTTTGCAAACACCTTCGGCCTCTATGTGGGCCCCAGAAGCAACAGCTGCGATAACCCAAGCGGCGGTCTCATAAAGAACCATTTTCGTCATTGGACCGGAGGCCAAGTAGCCCAGTATGAATAAAGGCAGACTTGAGTTCCTAGTTATCGCTTGGCTACTCAGACTAATAGTCCACAACGTGTTTCTGGCCGTATTGCATCGGAAATTGAAGTGTATTGGGAATGATAGTTGGTAGGAGGCCTTCTGGATGACCGTGCCCAGCATGCTATAAGCCGCGTTAACTATTGCTGTGCCTTCAGGTCCACCTGCATAGCCTCCTAGGACGGGCGCGGTCTCCGAGCAGACGTTCGCGCCCCAACTCAGTAGGTAAGCGCCTTTTGCAAGAACTCCGTAATCGACCTTCATCTCAGCAAGAGTTCCGCATAGCCAGCCGTCCGAAGGTCTCAAACCAAATTGTGGCTGACTAGCTGCGATTGTGGCGATGGCTGAAGATGCGGTTGATATACAGTTCATTATTGGCAATCCAGGTTTTCCAGCCCGGGTCAGCGCTTGTCTCGCAAGCCCCACTGCTCTGATGGCTCCGTATATCTCTAAAGGAGAGCCACCGATTATTTTGACACCGTCCACAGCGGTTAAGGCGGGTGAAGTCAAAGAATCAATAACAGGGATTGCCGCGTAATTTTGCACCAAACTCAGAAGATTTTGCTCCGATGAAACGGCTGCGCCTCCAGCCCCGAGAAAACACCAGGGCGGGGGTTTATCTTCTGGCTTTCTCTGAACTAGTGTTTTCTTTTCTTTTCCTTCCCCAAAAACGAACTCACAAGGCGCTGTCTTCAGCGTCTGAGCTATCTCATTCTCATCGAATTTCACTATACGCTCTGTGTCGACACAGAAGGTTCCAACATCACTGTAAAAATCCATAGCCGCACTCCAAACATCATCGGCCAACCCATCATCTGCAGGAACAAGGGTCTCCGGATCATACTTTATGTCATGCACTTTCAAAACTTCTCGAAGTTTCGGCGCAAATATCTTTAGATCAAAGTCTTTCTCAGAGCAAATCGTTCCTGAGTGGATCTGTCTCAGAACATCTATGTATGTAATCAGTTTTCACAACTCCAATTTCTTCTATTGATTTCTTTAAGAGTTGTTCGTGAAGTTCGAGTTAGATGAGTGAAGACTCTAGTACTTGAACTCTAAACCCAAGTCTTCAAGTTCTTTCCTGATTCTGTTGTACACATCCAAGTGTTCGCGAGAGGGCTTCCCCGTCTTCATGTCAAAATTATCTTGATATCTCTTGCCGAGTGGAGGATTCGGTATCTTATCAACGTATTTCTTCACCAGAGTCTTCACAATTTCGTTAGCATCCGTTCTTTTCATTCCCGCCACAGCATGCGCCACCTCCGCTGCGAACTTTGGCTCCACTGTTGATAAGTAGTCTACATGAGTTGCTTTGGCGAGGGCTGAACTTTCTATGGAAATGCCTGATACGACGGCCGTTATGACCTGAGCTGCGGTTTCGTAGAAGGCCATCTCTGTGGCAGGTCCTCCGGCTGTGTAGTTCAAGTTCAAGGATAGCAAATGGGTATTCCTTGAAACCGCTTGAGCGTACATGCTTATCAGCCACAGCATCTCTGCGCCGCTATTGGATACGTATTTCATGTGGGCAGGATGATTCAGGTGATAGGTCGCTTGATTAACAAGGGTTCCGTGTACATGATGCGCTGCAACAGTTAGGGCGGTACCTTCAGGTCCGGCTGCATAGCCCCCCATCACACATCCAGCGAGCGTGCCTATCCTCGCTCCTAGGCTGGTCAAGACGCAGGCCTTGTTTAATAGCGCGAAGGTCGTCTTAAGCTCAGCCAATGTAGCAACAAAATATCCGTCAGATGGTCTTAACCCATACATGGGATGTAGAGCCGCAATAAGCGCCGTGTCTGATGCAGCAGTTGCAAGGGCGTTCATTATTGGCAGGCCAGGCCTTCCGACCCTTCTCAACGCATCCCTTGCTAGAACAGCGTTTCTTATGGAACCGTATATTTCCAGAGGAGAGTTTCCTCTTATCGGCAATTCGTCTATCATAGTCAGTTCAGGCGTCGTCATAGCGTCTGCTAAGGCTATCATTCCATAGCCCTGCATGAGGCTGAGGAAAACCTCTTCTGACGATACGGGGGCTCCGCATGCGCCTATGAAACACCATGTAGGGTCTTTGCTATCCGGCCTTCTAGGTCTAAAGACTCCTGAATCCAACCCTTCCCCGAAGACTGCCTCCGATGGTGCTTCCCTCAGTCCCTCCTTAATCTCATCCTCGTTGAACCGTATTATTCTCTCTGTATCTAGACAATACGTTCCAACATCAGTGTAGAAATCCACCGCAGCTTTGAAAAGATCGTCCGCCATACCGTCGTCTGACGGGATCAGTGCTGCAGGATCATATTTGATGTCACATCGCTTCAATGCTTCAGATAGTCTTGGTGCAAATACTTTCTTGTCAAAATCTCGTTCTGAGCAGATCGGTCCTTTTATTGCCCGTTTTGTTACATCCAAGACGCTTCGCATGAAGCCTACCTCTTCCTCCTTTCCTCTAACTTTTTCAAGGCAAGCTTCACCCCATCCGCGGCGTTTTCTGCGTATCCGTCGGCACCGATCTCTTCGGCCCACTCTGCAGTTGTCGGGCCTCCGCCAACCAGAACCAAATACTTGTTCCTTTTCCCTGCGAAATTGAGGTAGTCGAGTACGTCTTTCTGGCTTGGAAGTGTCGTTGTCATTAAGGCTGAGGCTGCAATTATGTCAGCGCTAACTTCTTCAGCCTTACTAATAAATGCTGATGCCAGTACATCGCAGCCCAGATCGTGAACCTCAAAGCCAGCCGCTGTTAGCAAGGCGGTCAAGATATTCTTACCTATCTCATGTATGTCGCCTTTCACTGTACCGACCACGACTGTTCCTCGCTTGGGAATCTTGTCCTTCGGTATTTTCTGAAGCACAACATTCATTCCCGCCTTCATTGCGTCGGCCGACATCATCATGCCCGTCAGGAAAATTTCCATTTTCTCGAACTTTTCGCCAACTTCTCTTATAGCTGGGATGAGACCCTTTTTGACAATTTCTATTGGTTCCATATTCTTCTCGATGGCTTCCTGAGCTGTTTCTCTAACAATCTTCTCGTCTCCAGCAATAACGCCAGCACGCAATTTTTCTAAAATATCTTGCTTTTGGTTCAAGAACCTCCCTCTGTGATGCTCAAAATCTACCTCCGTTTCTTATTTAATGGTTCTTGTCTACCTTCCAAGACTTTTACCCGAGTCAGCGCGTTTGCAGTTGAAGGCCGTGGATACTGAACAGCTTTCATGTAGAAGCCGAAAGTAAAGCATGCTAGGCATCATTTATTAGAACCGTTTATACTACGAACTCAGAGTTGAAAGGCTTCGTTGAGCCGCTTGATATTTCGCATCAGACAATGAACATCCTTCTACTAATCTAGTCACCTACCAATACAAGCCCTAAGAGTTTTAGCGAGTTTCTTTTTCCCCATTCTATCTTGAAGCCAGCGTTCATTGCGGTCCTATAGACATCTATTCCTACAGCCTCCATCGAAACTCTGGCTTCCCAAGGGCGTTTGCATGGGGCTGTTACGTCGCATCGGTCGCAAAGCACGCATCGTTCACCTACAAGCCCGGTTGATAGGTGAAAGCCTTTAAGAAAAGCTTCTCTCTCAACATCGCAAACTACTTTATGTAGTCTCTTCCAGACCCTGAATTCCCAAGCGTCGTACAGCTTTCTGAATCCTTTATTCTTGCGTAGCCTAGGCAAGCTCCAGCCTCGCTCGAGGTAGCCTCTTACTTCCTTGGGAATAGCTTCTTGAACTTCGATGAGAACTCCACATTCATATTTCTTCAGATATCTTCTGAACTGTTCAGGCGGCGGTGTGAAGGGGGGGCACATCAAGTTTCTGCCATAGTGTTCGCAGGGAGGGTTTCTACACTTCAGTTCTACTCGTTCATCGACCACAATGTTCCTAGCCTTTACTATGGCGGCTTCTGTGGCGATGTTTTTGAGAGCAACAGCTTGTAGTTCTTCAAGAGATTTCCGAATGTTTTTTCTCTTCAATGAATGCTCAGATCCTTCAGTGCGGTATGATACTTAAGGGACTGAACTTCCCGTCTTCTCATTTCTTTTCAAGATTTCCGGTTCCAACAACTCTGAGTCCTTTGAGCAACCTCAACAGCAGCTTTCCGGAGTCAAAGTGAGGACGCCGCTGCCGATGGCAGGATAGGTGAGACATATGTGATGCTAGCATAGGGAACCACTGCGATTCTTGCGTTTTCTCCATGCGTTCTGAGCGATTCTTTAATGGCTTCCCTTGGAGACGAAACGTAGCCCATTCCGATTTCGTCTAACTCGCTTTCGGGTATGCCCTTTGTCAAGACTTTAACCGAAAAATGTTGCATCATCCATGAAAACTGATATAGGATGCATGACTCAAAAGAGGGCACCTCATTTCTCGCGGTCATTTCCAATATTTCCTTAGGCTTCGGAAGGCGGGTTAGCCAGTCTCTATAGAATTCTATTTCCTTGCCTATGCCCTCATACAAGCCTCTATGACACGATGATACTAGTATGATCGTTCCCCGCTCCTTGATGACGTTTTCAACCGTCGCAAAAGTTCGTGAACCACTCTGGTACAAACTCACCTCATACTCCACGAAGCCAGGTCCAGCTATAACGATGTCCGCCCTTTCTGGAATAGTCGTTTTCATCGCGTCTTTCCCAAATTCGACGCCTTGCCTATGAACATTCTGCGGATGGCCCGCAAACGCTTGCATGACTCCTTTTCGCTCATTGAGCGAAACGTTGACTGCGAAATCCAGTTTGGCTGTAGTCGCGCAGGCATCTATGTCTTTGCGTACCAAGTTATTTTCGACTATGCCGCCCATCGCCCCTCTATCTAGGCTTTCGAAGTTCTTAACAAACAATGCGTGGTTCTGTTCAATACTCTTCCTGCCGCAGACTCCCGGCATCACGGTTTTCCCGCCACCGCACCACCCTGAGAGCATGCAAGGCATGATAGCCCCAGTGACGATCTTTAGGTCAGCGTCCCCGAAGGTCTTGTTTACTAGGACTTCTGTGCCGAGCTGAGTCTTTCCGAATTCCCTCACGTTTGCTTGATCCTCCGGGTTGTGATTTACTACCTTGAAACGTTTCGCAGTCTTCTCGCCAATGTTTTTCTTGGTTTCTTCTTCCGAATTTTGCCTATGCATACCAGTAGCGACTATTATCGTGATGTTCTCATCCTTTACACCGGACTCTTCTAATTCTTCAAGTACCAACGGGAGGATCTTGTAGTTTGGCACAGGCCGTGTGCTGTCCGTAACCGCTATAGCCACCTTGCTCTCAGGCCGAGCGACCTCAGACAGTTTCTTGCTACCTATCGGATTCGCAAGGGCTTTCTTGATGGTCTGTATGTCATTTTTTGTTCTTCTTAATTTAGGACTAGCGACGATCGATAGATTCTTTTTGGGTATGTCAAACTCTATTCTTCGCCCTCCGTAAGGAACTGAAACTTTCATAAAATCACCCAAGACTTGATATTATGTTGCTAGCAAAATAAAAGGGGCACTCATCACTTTGACACGGGCGTCATGCTAAGCTTCGCGGCGATCACTATAGCGTTAAGCACTTTCGCAGTAGGCGTCTTTCTGAAGAAGCGCAAGCAAGAGTAATACGTGTGGGAGCATTTCCCTAAATAGATATAGTCAATCGGGATGACAGAGCATTGACTCATAGGCAAGAAACTTAACCCTTAAGCGATGTTCGTTCAAATCTCAGCTTCAATCTAGCTCTACTAGACAACGACACAAGTGAATTCAGGAGCTTTCTTTGCCTTTCTTAATCGGTCCCTCAGCCACCTTCTTTGGCTTCCGGTGGAAACTGAAGGAGATCAATGGAACAGGTCTTCTTGCATAAGGGATCACAGCTCATCGACGCGTTTCGCTTTTCTCTTAGCGATTTTGTTGAATGCTTGTGGCAGATCTGCCATCATACATGCGCTTCGGTCGCGTGCATCAACGAAGAATTTCTGAGCTTTTTGCTAAATCTCTCTCTCACACACACTAGATCTTGTAGCGCACCAGCCAACCCAAAGATGAAAGACCAGCTACTTAGCATCCTTGCCAGAATTCCGGCAATGAATTGGGAAAGCATAGTAGTGCTTATGGCTTGACGAAAGCTTCTTGAACTGTTTTGCAGCGACCTTTAAAGTGGCTAACGCGTGAGTGTTCAGCGTTGCACTATTGCCTTGTCGAGAAGTGATTTTAGTATTAGCTTGCGGCTATTCCTTCTTTCAGCAACTTTTCTGAGGGCCATTGGTATGGTAGCAAGTAGCGATTTCGACATCTCAGCTACATCTGAATAGAATTTACTACTTTTATCCTCGAGCTCTATGGCTATCCTCAAAGCTTCAGGAAAGCTCAGGTCTTCTGTCAAGTTTGTTTTGGCAAAGTAATTGCTTAGATTTAAGCCTTTAAAGGAGAAACACGCTTCAAGTGCGTCGGTGATGGTCTCTTGATAAGTTCTCGTCACCAGTACCCTGTTCCTCTTGCTCTCTTCGGCAAAAGAAAGGAATACTCCCTTGTTCTCTACAGATTTCTCAGCGAGCTTCTCGTAGAAGCTTAAGGATGACTCCTCAAGCTTCTCAGCGAAATTGATGATAGCAGAAGCCGTAGCGTTAGGCTCCTCCATTTCAGAACCACCTTTGAATAACAACCTTACTTTCAGTGAAGAAGCGGATTGCCTCTTGGCCTTGCCCATGCAGCGTTCCGAAGAAGGAGTCCTTCATTCCGCTGAATGGGAAGAATGCCATTGGAGCAACTATTCCTATGTTTATGCCAATGTTACCACATTGAACTCTGTACTGGAACTCTCTGGCCCACTTCCCACTGGAAGTGAAGATGGCTGCAGAGTTGCCGAAGGGATTCCTGTGGATCATTTCTATTGCGTCGTCGAAGCTTTTAGCCCTCATAATGCTTGCTACAGGCCCGAAAATTTCTTCTCTGCCAATAGCCATATCCGGTGTAACATCCTCGAAAACCGTTGGATTAAGGAAGCATGTGTGCGGCCAATCTCCAATGAGTCTTACGTTTCTGCCGTCGAGCCTTAGCTTCGCTCCCTCCTCTATGCCCTTCTCTATAAACTCTGTGACTCTCTCCTTCTTACTTTTATCACGCAGCGGCCCCATCTGAACCGATTCGTCAAGCCCGTAGCCAACCCTTATCCTCGAGGCTGCCTCAGAAAATGCTTCTACGACCTTTTTGTAGAATACGTTGTATTCATACTCGTTGAGACTCTCACCGACAACAACTAGGTTAGCGCCTGATAGGCACCGTTGCCCCGTATTGCCATAGAAGGAAGTCATACAAGCCGCTACAGTTCTTTCTAGGTCAGCATCCGGCATTACCAAAAGAAAGTTTTTCGCACCAGCCTGGGCAATAACTCTTTTGCCAGTTTCGCCGCATCTCATGTAAATGACATCCTTTGCCACTGGAGTGGATCCAACAAAGCAGATTCCTTGAATGTCGGGGTGATCAAGCATGCCTGATACAACAGTTCTTCCACCGTTGACTACGTTCCACACACCCGGCGGGAAACCAGCTTCTTCCACCATCTCAACTATTTTCACTTGGCTGATAGGGTCTTCGCTTGAAGGTTTTATAATGATGCAGTTGCCTGTGGCGACAGCGAATGGCGCAAACCAGAGCGGCACCATGAATGGGAAGTTGAAGGGACCTATTATTCCAAAAACTCCTACTGGTTGTCTGATAACGTATTCGTCAATATCTGCTGCAATGTCTTCCAAGTTGTAGCCCATCATCAAGGACGGGATTCCGGTTGCAACCTCGACGTTTTCAATTCCACGCCTAGTTTCCCCCCTAGACTCGTCGATTGTTTTCCCGTGCTCCATAGTCTGGATTCTGCTCAGCTCTTCAAAGTGTTTCTCCATCAACTCTTTCAGCCTAAAGAGACATCTTGCCCTAGCGAGCGGAGGGGTTCTTCTCCACTCCGGGAAAGCCTCTTTAGCCGCTTCTACAGCTGAATTTATCTCATCCTTAGTTGAGATGGGAACTCTTGCTATAACTTTGCATGTAGCAGGGTTCACGACATCTACGATTTCTCCCTTTGACTCA
>Ga0315314_1000900_pt1 | contig 29107 bp, 56 predicted proteins | sample TDP9_MG_FD_203631 | JGI IMG/M metagenome (GOLD analysis project Ga0315314, IMG submission 203631) | Freshwater sediment microbial communities from Lake Towuti, South Sulawesi, Indonesia - TDP9 | ecosystem: Environmental > Aquatic > Freshwater > Lake > Sediment | place: Indonesia: South Sulawesi... | reverse complement strand
CCTGAGCAGTTTCCGGGTCTCATCTATCGGATGGATGACCCAAAAGTGGTGATTCTTCTCTTTGCAAGTGGGAAACTGGTTTGTACGGGCGCTAAGCATGAGGAGGACGTATATCAAGCGGTGGATAAGCTTCATCAAAGGCTTGAGAATGAAGGGCTGATATACTACAAATAACTTGAGCCCCTTTCTTCAAAATAACTACTATTTGGGCTCTTTTCCAATTTGAATCCTTATTTGGTTTATTTCTTTTTCACTTGCCTTAAAACGGTTTTCATCTGATCTTCGGTGATGGCACCTGTCTCATAGAGTTTTTCGGCAGCCTCACTCGCTTCCAACAGATAGTGTAGTGTGATATTGTCCTTGGCTAACCTCTCCTTTCCGCCCTCCTCTCGATCTAGCAACACAACGGCGTCGGTTACCACGCCTCCCTCGGATCTGATGACCTCCACAGCCTTACGCAGAGATCGCCCAGTGGTAATGAGGTCGTCAATCAACAGGATACGGTCTCCGGGCATCATCATGCCCTCCACTCGTCGCTCTCTTCCATGCAGCCGAGTTCGGGGGCGAATATAGAGGAAGGGCTTCTTCAAGTGATACGCAACGAGGGACGCGAATGGTATGCCAGCCGTGGGAATCCCGGCGATTCTGTCAAAATTGGTGACTACCAGATCCTCGGTTATGATCCTTACATAGAGATCACAGACCCTCCGAAAAGCTTCGGGGAAGCTGGGAACGATTCGAAGGTCAATGTAGTAGGGGCTGGTCTTGCCGGAGGTTAGGGTGAAAACCCCGAATTTGAGGGCCCCGATCCTCATAAGTATCTGGCAGAGCTCTTCCTTCATTCTTTCTCGGTTCACGTTTAAGCCACCAATCAGACTGTAACAGCGCGTTTATTCACTTAAAGCTTTTTACAATCATTCTTTCTAGCGTTTTATAGAAGGCGACGAGACATTTGGATTACTCCTTTCAAGCAGCTCCTCAGCCAGACGCATCCTGCGAAAAGCCAGCCACCACTACACTGGCCTATAAGTTAATAAGGATTGGTTTCGAATTTCATAGAGGGAGAAGGTTTGGTTAGAATCACCATTGAAGCCCGTGAAACAGAGACTTGGAGTGAGATTAACGAGGCGATCGAGGCTGCTTCCAGAGGGGAGTTGCTCAACGCCCTTCGGGAGTATCATAGGAAAATGGTGAAAACCCCTAAGGCTTAAATTCTTCAGGCTTCAAGAACTTCGGCGTCTTAAAGCCACGCTTTTCGTTTAATTCCCCAATCCTTGTCTTTACGCTTTCTTTTAAAATGTGTTCCTCATCCCACGTGAGAAAGTAATCCACTTCCGACAGGACAGCAACAGCGATATGCATAGCGTTCTCATACTTGCCAACACCAGCCGCATCAAAATAGAGGTCTGCTAACTCTCCAATTCTTTCAGGCTCAGGCTCTATAACCTCATGAGACACTCCTTCTAAGTAACCCAGTAATAACCGCAAATAGCGCCGTCTTCTTTCTCGCGGTAACCGAGCTCTAGAAAACGACGCCTCAATACCGGCCTGCGGAGCCGGAGTCCTATGGTTTCGGCGTGGAGAGCCGGAGATCGAGGGTTTAAATCCCTCCGGGCCCGCCATTTTTCCTCCTGTTCTCCGCAGTCAGAGCTTTTGTAGCGCGCGCGCTGAAAAAGGATTTTAAGGGCCTACGGCATTTTGTTAATGGGTGTTTAAGGTTTGACCGAAGTTCTGTTAAAGACGAGGGCCGGTAAAGAACTTGCATTAGAGGCACTCTCCTCAGCCATAGAAAGGGAACTCAAAATCCTGAAGGCAAAATTGGCAGGCTTTGAAGAGGAAATGCAGAAGTTTGAGTTGAAGCATAAGCTCAGCTCAAAAGAATTTTATAAAAAGTTTGAAAGCGGCGAGCTGGGTGACGATGAGAGCTACTTCACGTGGTGGGCAGCCGTCCACGCCCATGAAAACATTAAAACAAGGATAGAAACCCTGCAGGAACTCTTCGGTCAATGCAAACAATAGATGAATACTTTAAGAAAATCCAAGACATCACAACGAAGTCCAAGATAGTGGCATCAACCAACATCGAGTACACTAAGGTTTTAGAACAGGAGGGATATATGCGAGGAACCTTAACCCTCATAGACGGTTCCGAGCTTAGACTCCTCGAATACACAAACATCAGCCGTGGACAACCCACCGTATTGAGGTACCGCTTTCAATGGCAAACGGCAGGGGAGCTCATCGCAAGATGGAACAACGCTCCACACCATCCAGAAGTGGAAACCTTCCCCCATCATAAACACATTAAAGGCGAGGATAAACCAAAGCCCAGTGGAGTAACAAGCCTCATATCCGTACTCAAGGAGATCGAGGCAGAGATAGTTTCAAAAAGGTAAAGAAAGATTTCTATCACATCGGCATGGTTAGCGGGCTGGCCTTAGACACCACAATAACAACCTTACGATTCCTAGCCAAGCTCGAGATTCTCCTAGCCACAGGGATCTTCCAAACCTCATTCCTCGGAAGCCCCACCATATAACTCAAAACGTCAAGGTCCAGATAAACCCTCGGAACCGCCAAGAACCCTGACCCCCACATTTCGCCTACCAAAAAGGATCACATAATGCAATGGCGCGTTGTACACGCCAATCTATGACTGCCTAGCCCCCATATAGAGTCTCCAAATTTTTATTCAAAACGCAAATAACATAACAAACGCGCGCCTGAAGGCTCCAAACTTCAAGGCACCAATCTTGTTCAAAATTCGACAGAGCTCAGCCTTCATAACTTCTTTTTCTTTCCCCAGCCACTACAATCTCCTTTAAGGATATTTGTAGGGTCTTCCCTGCTTAAGGATCACGCATCGAACCTTCGGAGCCTCTCTCGATAGAATCTCAGCAAACCTGGTAAAGTCCGCTGCTGGCGCATGATAGGGAACAGCCACCTTTGGCTGAACCATCTTCACGATCTCAACCCCGGTTTTAGGCGAGGCTCCAGGAGCTGGCGCTCCCACCGTGCAAAAGACTATGTCTGGTGCGGCTCGCTCCCCAATGCGCTTCATTTCTGGGAAGGGGAGACTGTCCCCAGTGTGGTAGATTTTGACGCCGTCTTCAGTTGTGATGAGAAAGGAAACAGGTGTGGCTGCAGGGTGTCTGAAACCCTCTGCCCTAACCGCCACATTGTCTATTTTTAGCTCTGAGCCTACACGAGCCTCACGGAGTTTGTCGGGGGCAACTATGCCTCTTAGTCTTCTGGTGGATGTTGAATCAGCGACTACGAGGCATCGGGTTCGGTTATGAAGATCCCTAACAAAGGCTTCATCAAAATGGTCATAATGGTCGTGGGTGATGAGAATTGCGTCCACGGTTTTGAAGATTCCGGGGTCCACTTCTGCCGGATCAACAACCAAGGTCTTGCTAGGGGTTCTTATCGTAACCCCTGAGTAGCTGTTGAACCAGAGAAATGCCACCTTACCCTTTTTCGGAACCAAGCTCTCTATCGACATTTGACATCCCACACGAAGATTATGTGCATCAGATTTAAAGAGCTTATGCCAATGCTTCCGCTACTTTTTTAAATGAAGCCTCATGAAAGTCTTCTAACCATCAGGAGGGCTTTCATGGTTGATGTGTGGCTTCCATACGGTAAAACTGAGGTCTGTGCGAGAATCCCCACCCGAAATTTTTTGGGCGCGATAGAGCCGAAGGAAAAACCCGGTGTAGCAGACCCCAGAGCTGAAATTGAGAGAGCCCTAAGAGAGCCCGTTGGGACCAAGCGGTTGAGTGAAATCGCGAAGCCGGGTGATAAGGCAGTCATCGTGGTTGACGACGCAACCCGAGCAACTCCAAGCCATTCAATGGTTCCTCCAATCTTAGACGAATTAAACAGGGCTGGGGTGAAAGACGAAGATGTCACAATTATTTTTGCCTGTGGCGCGCATCGTGCGGTAGAGCCGAAGGAGATGGAAAAACTCGTGGGTGAGGACACTCTAAAAAGAGTGAAGGCCATAAGTCACGATTACAAATCAGAAGGTCAGGTTTATCTTGGCAAAACACGCTTTGGAACAAAGGTTTACGTAAATAAGACCTTCGCCGAAGCCGATGTGAGGGTTCTGACAGGAGACGTGGAACTACATTGTTATGCGGGATACGGCGGAGGGAGAAAAAGCCTTCTACCCGGGATATCAAGCTTTGGTACCATGCAAAAGAATCACGCCATGCTTCTGCACCCTAAAGCTAGAATGGGTGTGTTAGAGGGAAACCCGGTGCATGAAGACATGATGGAAGCAGCGAAACTAGCCAAGGTGAATTTTATTTTAAATGTAGTCGTAAACAGCAGGCAGGAACTGGTCAGAGCATTCGCAGGGGACTCAGAGCAAGCCTTTTACGAGGGTGTCAAGTTGGTGGATGAAATATACAAGGTGCCCATTGAACGAAGAGCAGACATCGTGGTTGTGAGCCCGGGAGGACATCCGTTTGATGTGGATCTCTTTCAAGCTTGCAAGGGAGTTGTCAGCTCTTTAGAGGCTGTGAAACGGGGAGGGGTCATCGTTTTGGTGGCAGAGTGTCCTGAGGGACATGGAAATGATGTTTTTTATGAGTGGATGGTAAAGTTGAAGGGTCTGGAGGAAATGGAGAGGGGGATAAAAAGGCGTTTCCTTTTCGGGGGCCACAAAGCCTACTACCTAACGAAGGCCTTACAAAGGGTTCAAATCGTTCTCGTTTCCATCATGCCTGATTATCAAGCCGTGAGCGTTTTTAGATTAAAGACGGCGAGGGCTATCAACGATGGACTGCGCCAAGCATTCAACATTGCAGGTGAAAACGCAAAGGTTTGGGTTATGTCTCAAGGAAACACTACAATGCCGATTATGAAAGCTATGGAATAGCAATAAGAACTCTAACGCGGTCCTATATGGTTTGTTAAGGCTTTCATCCCCAAGCATCCTAAAACTTTTAACTTGCTTGTGAGGACTATTTTCTAGCTGGGTTCACAGTGCAAGCAGCCTTCACCCTAAGAGCGTTTAAACCCACGGATTTAGAGCGAGTGATGCACATAAACCGAGTGTGCCTCCCAGAAAACTACACGACCTTCTTCTTTCTAGATTTGCACCAACAATTTCCAGCCACCTTCATCGTTGCAGAAGAAAAGGGGGAGATGGTGGGCTACGTCATGTGTCGAATCGAAACAGGACTATCCAACTTTGGGCTACTCGGAATTGCTAGAAAGGCGCACGTCATCTCCATCGCTGTTCTGCCGGTCCATCAACGTCAAGGCATCGGACACGCACTGATGCAAGAAGCCATGCGAAACATGCTCCTCTATAAGGCAAGGGAATGCTACTTGGAGGTTCGGGTGAGCAACACCCCAGCCGTAAGCCTCTACAAGAAGATGGGCTTTGACATCATACGGAGAATCCGCGGCTACTATGTAGATGGCGAAGACGCCTACATAATGGCAAGGAAGCTCCCGTTTGAGCCCGATTTGAAGTAAAAAGAGCATCGACCATTTTACCGCAACTAGATGCTCTCAACCCACATATCGTAACCACCTGATTTGCACACCGCCAGCATTGCTTCCAATAGTCCTCAAGACCCCTCTATATATAGACTAGTCAGAAATCTTCTTAAAACCAAAACCAACAATAACAACTAAAAACAACAATTACCTAAGACTTTAGACAGACGAAAATCGAAAAATTTAAATTTTTGGATAATGAAATAACTAAACATGGTAAAAATTAGCGAGATCATTAACCAAAATCCTTGGTGGAAGCATGGAGAACGATTCGCCCACTATGATAGACATTTGTCAAAAGCAAAGCACGGTCCGATCTTCTTCTCACGGAAGGAGTTTGAGGCGATTAAGGAGAACATTTACGTTATGAGAGGATGTAGACAAGTTGGCAAGACAACCTATTTGAAAGAGAGGATAAGAAGATTAATTAAGGAGGGTTTTGACCCCAGGCGCATTTTGTATCTTTCATTGGATTTCTTCGTTTCAAGAAGAGAGTTAAGGAATGCTGTGAATTATTTTCTTGATACCAACAGAGAAGCAGAAGATCTTTGTATCTTCTTGGACGAAATAACTAGCATAGAAGATTGGAACCTTGAACTAAAGTATCTATGGGACTCTGGCGTCACAAAAAAAGCAAAAATTATAGCTACGGGTTCTAGCGGTACAGCCTTGAGACGAAAAGGAGAACTCTTGCCGGGAAGAGGATTAGAAGGCAACGAATATTATATGAAACCTCTAAGCTTCAGAGATTTCATCCTACAAACTACGGATTATATAGTGGGCTGTGTCCCGACAAGCGAATTACGTCATTCTCTAAACGTCTTGAAGAGCACTTTAGAAAAGGCCAGCATAGATCTGAACTCAGACTTAGATAAAATAAACTATCAACTTAATACAATTGCTCCCTTCAAAAAAGAGTTGGAATATCTTTTCATGATATACTTAGTCGCTGGCGGTTTTCCCAGTGTCGTGAACGATCACTTGATAAAAAAATTTGCAGGAGAGGAAGAAATAATAGATCCTACCTTGGCGGAGATATTCATTAGGAATGTCTTAGGTGATGTGGCAAAGCAAGGAAAACAAGAGACCCTCACACGGCAAATTTTAAAGGAAATCATAAATAAGTACGGCACAAGATACAGCTTCTCAAAGCTTGCAAGAGACATCGAAAGCACTCATACGACAACGATCGATTACTTGGAGCTATTAGAAGAGTCTTTCATTTTAACCGTTCTAAATTCTTACGACTTTAATAAAAAGGACATAAAATTCAAGGGAAGTAAGAAGATTTATTTTCAGGATCCTTTCATTTTCTACTCATTAGAGAGTTTTCTAACTGGAAAGAAGCTCAATGATGTCATAGCTGAAACTCTGCAAGATGAAGAATCATTAAGCAAAATAATCGAAGGAATCGTTAGTTCTCATTTGATAATGAGCAAAGAAGTTCCTATTCTTAGAGAGGCGAAAACATTTCTGTGGTTCTATTACGACACGAGAGGAAAGGAGATAAACAATGTATTAAGAACAGACAAATCATACCTAGGGATCGAAGTAAAGTACCGAAGTGGTGTAAGTTTTAAGGACGTTTCAATGGTACCTCAAATTGAAAAATACATAATTCTAAGCAAAGAAGACATCGGAAAGGAAGAAAACATGTTGATGGTTCCCGTAGAGTTATTTTTATCCATGCTAGAGAAGCACAAATATAACTTATAGATCTGAAAGAACTTAATAACAGTAGGAGTAAACGAGATTCATGCCATTAGAGAGGAAGAACCCGGATTTTTACCGGGCTACAAAGGAATATGTTCTCAGGGCTCATCAAATCCTTAAAGAACCCTATGAACTGAAGAAATCTTTGGGTCAGATGGCTGAAAGACTGGACTTACCCGTTAATCCATTCTTTTTGTTAATCGTGGAAAACCTTGAAAAAATCAAAGATACCACGGAATATGAAACCTGTCTTGTTTTAGCCCGGAGTGATGAGACTATTAGTAAACATCTTGATAAATTAGTAGGGACGGTGCATACAACAAGATTACGTCTTAACTCAGAAAACCTGATGACTAATCTCTTACTTTGGTTTACAAACGATAGTACTTTGTCCCATTTTGAACTTAGCACTTTCAACAGTCTTTATCATAGGATAGAAAATTTCTTCTATTCAGACTGTCTCAAAGTATCTGTCGTGTCTCCTTTATGGCTTTTCAGTAGTGAAGTCTCATACGTTCCTTTGGACGATAACCTCAACATAAGACCCATTAAACCTGATGAGATGGCTGATCTAAGGCGTTTCGCTTGGCTACCAGGACCAGTGTCTGCCATGTTATATCAAGTCAGATATGTGTTAGACTTCTCCTTCTGGATGAAAAAGTCATTAGTACGGGTGAAAAACCTGATGTGCCACCTCGTGAAAGGCCTCATGTGCCATACATGGAAAAAACATTTGACGGATTATGTGCACTTCGAATATTAAGATCAGGAGACGTAAGTTGTCTTACTATGATAGAAAGGCCTGATAATCCCTTTGGCGGGTTATCCCTTACCACAGAATTTAGAGGACATATATTTGGTCAACCCTATGAACTCTTACGAGGAGATGTTGGTCATCTACAATCCATCTATAAACTTATAGAACATCAAAAGGACCGCATGGGAATAGCTATGCGAAGGCTGAATCAATCCTATGAACGCAGGAGTCTTGAAGACATCTTAATTGACTACATCATCGCTTTCGAAAACCTCTATCTTTACGGGGAAGGCCCAGGAGAGAAAAGATTCAAGTTATCGCACAGAGCAGGACTCCTCTTGTCATCACTCGAAACACGAATAGAGGAAAGAAGGAAAAGATACGAACAGGTCTCCTCATTCATACAGAAAGCATACGATGAGCGGAGCACCATAGTTCACGGTGGGCCACGAAGAAAGAGAAGATTAAAAGTAAACGAAGATTCGATCAATAAACTAGGTGATTATCTCCGACAATCAATCAGATTATTGCTTGAGAACCCAGAGCCTTCATTAACCAATTTAATGTTCTAACAATATAGGAGCTATGGACATCTACTTATCACGCTGAACTTCATCACTTTAGTGCAAGGTTTCAGATTGTTAGTCTTGGAAGAAATAGTCTTCTTTGTTGTAGGCATGTGTATGCTCTCTAGGGCATGTGTGGTAATTGCTTATCAAGGTTGCAGTTTCAAAACTTTGCTTATCCATGCTGATGCCTGATCTAAATTTAACACCACAACCTAGTTCTTTACATCTCACGTAAAGTGGTGGCATATCACATACCTCCACACAAATACTGTGGGAAAATAAGTTAATAAAACAAACGGTAAACTCGAAAATCTGAATGAGGTAGGGCCTAAAGGCAGAAGAAGAATAGATACAACCTAACTAATTGGAGTAGGTCTTCCAATCATCCCCGAAATTCGGTGAACAAATAACCGGAAATGGAATCATGTGCCATCCTCTCAAAATAATAGAATGATGGGATGTCTCTTTGCCAAACAACTGTACCATCCTTAAACTTTGGTTTGATGGGCGCTGTTTCATAGATATCGATTGCGCTTCGAGGAGGGCTTCTACCGCCATGGAAAAATGCAGACCGCACCTCTTCATAGATCCCCTCTAATATGTCAGAAAGCTCATTTGGAGCAAGCTTCATGTCTAAGCGATAGAGATACCAGTGGTGTAGAACATGGTCGTATGCCTGCTTTTCTTCCTTTGGTAACTCCGTTTTTTCCTCAAAAATAGTCTTTAATCTTTCTAAGGCATCCTCGCTTAGTGTTCCCTTTAACGAGTATAGTGCTTTTTCTCCATCTTTTTCGTATCTTTCTCTGTAAGAATCTAAAATAGAACGCTCCCATGGGGTTATGCTATCCAACCATCTGTCTTCCTCCCAGGCCCTCGAATCGAAGCCAGTCCAAAAGGTTTCAGGAAGGTATTGCTTAATGAAACTTACAAATTTCCACTTGAGGCTCTCTGAGCCATAGAGTTTACAACTTAAATTATCGACAGAAGAAACTAGGAGTGAATAAGCGAGCCCCACATCCATTGGATAGGTGAGAAGAGCTAGTTGGTACAGATGAAGACTTCTAATTATTCTTTTGAAATCCTTTATACTCATTCTTCAGAGTATGTCGAGGAGTTCGTTGAAGGTCTTAATTCTATTCTTAATCCCACTCGGTGAGATAGGATGTATGGACAAAGGACCCGCGAAAGCAGAAGACATTCTTAAAAACAAATCTACAGGCCTTGCCAATCTTCCATCTTTATCCAAATGACACCAATTTCTAGAAGCTGTGAATCTTGTTCGCAGAGAGAATGAAAGAATGCACGCTAATGCCTCAGACAAATCCGGTATTAGAAATATATCTAAGTTTTTGGGTGGATTTACAGCCAAAAGGTGCACTTGTGTGTTGTTGGCTCCGATTCTCCCTCGATATGTGATGAGGATATTATTCTGTGCTTGGATAGCTTTTGGAAAGGGGATGTCAGAGTATATCACTCCGCAATGCAATTCTTCAATCCCATCTACTGGAGCTTGTAGCACCTTCCATAAAATTTCAGAACACTGGTCGAATCGAACGGTTTCCCATTCAAGCAAATTTTTCCCTTCCTACCAACACATATTGAACTCAAAAAGATAAAGGGTTCCCCCTCAGAAACGCCATTATTCATGAAGGCTATACGACTAAATCTAAGCCATTACATAGACGATGAACATAACCGACAAACTATCCTACATTATGGCAAGGAAGCTCCCGTTTGAGCCCGATTTGAAGTAAAAAGAGCATCGACCGTCCTACGACAACCAAATTCTCTCCAAGATTCCTTCCCCCTCTATATAAGATAGCCAATTTTCTCACAACCAAAACCAGCAATAACACTAAAAAGAACATTCACCTAACGTTTCTTGGTGTATGCGTTGGGTCGATGTCAAATCTGCGATGATCGCTCACCCCTCATTTCTGGTCGGCTCGGGGTCTGTTTATCGTGCATTCGAGGAAAGCCGGAGAAGGCGCTCGAAATAACGGATAGAGTTCACGCAGAGAGCCGAGAAAGGTTCGACTTACCTCCAAAACCGCCAAGGGATCCAAATGGTATCTCGTGCGGCATGTGCTCTAACGACTGCAAGATCGGCGTTGGAGGGAAGGGCTTTTGCGGCTTAGTCTTCAATGTAGGCGGTCGTCTGGTTCGAATGGGTGGAACCTCCGAAAAGGGGATCCTCCAATGGTATTACGATCCCCTACCCACCAACTGCGTGGCGTGGTGGTTCTGTCCAGGCTGTACGGGTGCGGGCTACCCAAAATACGCGTATAAGCGCGGTGCGGAAACTGGATACGCAAACCTCGCTGTGTTTTATGGGGCATGCAGCCTCGACTGCTTGTTTTGTCAAAATTGGCATTATCGTGGCCTTGCCGCCAAGGCTCAGCCAGTGATGAGCGCTGAAAGCCTTGCCGCCAAGGTCAATGACCATGTCTCTTGCATTTGCTATTTCGGCGGAGACCCCTCAGCGCAGATGCCCCACGCCCTTAAGGCGAGTCAAATGGCATTGGAAAGGGCTGAGGGTGAGGGGCGCATCCTTAGGGTTTGTTGGGAGACCAATGGATATTGGAAAAAGGAATTTGCATTGAAAGCGGCTGAGCTCTCCTTCATGAGCGGCGGGAACGTCAAGTTTGACCTAAAGACATGGAGTGAAAGTTTGAACGTAGCCCTTTGCGGAGCCTCAAACACGCCCACCCTAGAGAGCTTCAAAATGATCGGCGAGAAATTCTTTAAGGAACGCTCCGACCTACCGATCCTAACCGCCAGCACCCTTCTCGTCCCAGGATACGTAGACGTGGAGGAGGTTCGCAACCTTGCGAGCTTCATCGCGGAGGTAGATCCTCGAATTCCGTACACTCTTCTGGCCTTCTATCCACAATACGTAATGACCGATTTGCCCACCACCAGCCGAGACCTAGCCTACCATTGCTACGACGTTGCCAAGAAGCATCTCGAAAACGTTAGGATAGGAAACATCCACCTGCTTTCGTAGTATTCTAACTACTTTCTTTTCCTAAACATTTGGACGCCATCTGCATCTTTTTCGCGAGCTTCAACACTTCAATTACAACATCCTTAGACAGGTGTGGATGCTCCTCAATGATGCGATCGATCGAGTATCCAAGTTCGACAAGTTCCAGCACCAAGTCCACGGGAACCCTGGTGCCCTTGATCAACGGCTTCCCTCCCAAGATCTCAAGATCCACTTCGATTATGGCAGTCATCCAAACCCTCGTTAATATTTAGAAGTGAGGAGCTCATATTTAATGATTAAGTGACGACTAACCCACCATTAGGCAAGGTCACACACGGAGAAGAGCAACTATTTCATCCTTCATCTCATTTGACAATTTTGCACACAAGTTCAGACCCCACCTCTCGAATGTACGTCGCGTGTTAAAAGCCTAAAATTTACGGCGATGTGAGCCGGCGACACGTCGACGGTTAACCACCATGCGATATAGGAATGAGAACAATTTCATCGCCCTCCTTAACCTCAGTTTCGAGACCCTTCAGAACGCCGACCTCTTTTCCGTTCACAAGAATGAGGGCGTTGGGCCGTGGGTCGTTGAGCTCTGGGTCGATGAGCACCCGATTAAATTCCGGCGGAAACGATTCAACAAGCTTCTGGATCACTTCTCTTACAACTGCTGGCTTCTCCAAGTCTAAAGGATGTTGATCTCTCCCAGAGAGCCCTCGGAAAACCCCCAAGAGCTTGACTTTCACGTGGATAGTCATGCTCACTCCTCGAACAAGTAAAGGTCTTCCTCGTATCGTCTCCCGTCAAGGACGCTTCCCGCGGCAACATGTTTTAAGTGCCTTCTCTGAAGCATTCCTTTCAACTCATTGTTTACTCCATTGATGGATTTTTCGCTGTTCCGAAGGAGAGTTAGAGGAACATTAAGATTTAATGGCCTTGCAGGAATGACATGTCTTGTCGTCTTAAACGAAAAGACGCTTCCGGAAAGCGCGGTGTTGATTATAGAACCTTTAGTAACCCTCGGGGTTAAAAGCACGACATCAACCTCGTGATCGCGCAACTTACTAAGCGCATCTAGCTCAGTTTCATATGTCACGTCAAGGTCGAACTTTTTTAATTCCTCTTCAATCTGCTTAATGATGTCATAAGCCTCTTTAAGGCCTCGAAAAGGGCAGCGAACGAGAAAGACTTTTTCCCGATTCTTTACGGCGGCAACGATGGGTGAGACGCCAATCTTTGTATCGTCGATTTTTCTAACTTGTTGGATCGTAAGGCCCAATTCCCTAATTTGGTTGTTCAGATGCTCTAACGCCCCAGCTCCCTTTAATGCCCGATACCAGCAACCAACCGTGATCGCGGAATTTTCGTAGTCCACCAAGCAAGCAGGAATCCGTTTACACCCAAGCCTTTCTAAAGCGGCCACCCTATGCATTCCGTCCAGAACCACAAGGGACCCCTTATCCACAATGACGGGGTGTTTAAGTAATCCATCGAGTTCGATGGATCGCACAAGCTCATCGAGAAGATCAGGGATGATTTCCTCATGGAGATGAAGATCGCTTATATCGAGTATTGCAATGTAAAGATTCATTTTTTCATGCGGGATAACGTACGGACAGGGCAAATTCCCACCACGAGTTAAGTGAAGAGGTAACCATATTTCACAATTACGCCTTTTCGCCCGTGAAGAGCTCCACTATATCTGATGCTATTTGAATGAGGTCATCCACCTGCTTGATCGCTCTGTCTCGATCCGATTCCGGTGTTTGCGCCACTTCACGCACGGTTCGCTCAATCTCCACAAGACACCTCAAGATGGGTTCTTCTATAACCTGTTTTTTACTCGCGGTTTGTCGGACAATCGCCTCAATGAAAGCAGGTTCTCCTAAGCTGTAGTAAATGGCGGCTTGAGCCTTTCTCATGGCTTCCAAAATCAAGCTTGGAGCCATGTGCGGGGTCTTTTGAGCTGCTATCAACTCCGCCCTTGCCTCCCTGAGGTAGCGCAAAGCCCAACCCTTTCGGTAATCGTTCATCATCGACACTTAGACCTTCTCCTTCTGTGAACATGGTTAGTTTATGCTTGTGGAATAAGATAAGGTGAAAGGAATTATAAAGAATACTGCGAAGCGCTTCAGTCACGCATATCTTGCTCTGTTTCCTTGACTATAGTTTTGTCAACAAAGCTTATTCTGTTTCTTCTGATTCGATAGTTTCTGCGACTTGGGGGGCTTGCGCAATAGTTAATAGCCGAGTGATGTAGCCCGCTATTCTGTTTCTTAGTCTTGCTGAAGAGATGTTGGTGAGGGAGGCAACGAGTTTTTTGTTGCTTTCAAAGTTTGTAGTGAACTTTTCTGGGAATCTTTCCAGTAGTTCTCGGGCTACCTTCTTCACCCGTTCCGGACGCACCTTACCCAAGCCCTCGCTTGCCCTCCGTGTTGAGCTATTCTCTTTCCCCATAACCGTCGTTCTTTGATATTAATGTTACATTTTTCCCTGTCTTTTATTGCTTACGTTTCAACGGCGCATAGAAAAACGATGCGATTTAAATCAAGGGTATTTTAAAGAAGTTGCTGAAGTTCCTGAGAATCTGATCGGCTATGTCGGTTTCCTTCGTCCCTTTCACCTGGGCTATAGCCTTCACCACGGAAGGGATAAAGGAGGGCGTAGTCATCTTACCTGTAAACGGGCCCCAAAAATGTACGGGCCCATCGGTTTCAGTTAATAGGTTTGTAATTGGTGTCCGCCTAATGATCTCTTGAATTCTGGCAGAGTATACGGAGGGCGGGCCCTCAGAAATGTAATATCCCCGGTCTATAATTTGGAACAGCAACTCCGTGGGGTGGCTAAACCAGTGGAAAAGAACCCCGCTCACATTATACGAGGGGAGGAGGCTCATAATTTGAGGGGCTGTACCCCTTGAGTGAATAATCACGGGCAAGGACAGCTTTCCAGCTACGCAAAGCATTTCATGGAAAATCTTGAACTGTAGATCCCGAAGCTCTTTCCTCCTCGCGTACTGGTAATCCAATCCTATCTCTCCCACCGCGACCACCTTTGCGTCGCGTGTTTCGTGTTTCAAAATTAGGTCCACTGAATCTTGTATCTCATTGACGGATAGTTGCGTCACGCTCCAGGGGTGAATCCCTAAGGCCGCGTAAACAAGATATGGATGCTCCTTAGCCAATTGAAGACTGAGGATGCTGGTTTGAAGGTTCATGGAGTTGGAAACGAAAGTTTTTAAAGTTATGAAAGTCGATTTAGTGGCATGCCCTGGAAGTTAGTTAGGATTCGTGTACGAGGAAAGAAACCTAAGAACGGGCTGAACTGTGACAAGTGTGGCGGGGATTTGAACCCCGGTGAATTGGCTTATCATAATCGCCATCCGCACCATGTAAAGTATCGATGTTTAAGTTGCGGGGTATCTTATGCCCTTTGATTACTTGGTTGGGATTCAACGGATTATAAGAGATCCCCTTTTTGACGCTGATGAGCAACGCGGTGATCTCGTTGAGTTTAACGCTTGGTTGAGGTTGACTAGGCATTGTAGGGATTCTACGCGGTTTAGGTATTTAACGGATCTCAGGGTGTTTAGGCGGGTGTATGGTCCTAGAAGTTTTGATGAAATTGACAAGGAGACAGTGAGCAAATATCTTTCTAGCCGGGGCGAGGGGACCCTAAAGAATGACATTATCATGTTGAAGTGTTTCTTGAAGTTTAAGGATAAGATGGATGCGTACCGTTCCTTTAAAAGCTTCAAGCCGGAGCAGAAGATTCCCCACATCTTAACGGATGAGGAAATAGAGACTCTCATGAGAGCGGCGACCACTCCCTACGACTTGGCCCTAATCATTATAATGTATGAGAGCGCGTGTAGAATCGGTGAACTTCAAAACCTGTGCATAGGCGATTTAAGGTTTGAGCAGGGATACGTGAACGTGAAGTTTCGAGGAAAAACCGGGGAAAGAAACCTACCCCTAGTTAGCTCTATGGGACCTCTGCAAAATCTTTTGAATCATCACCCCAACCGTGGAGATGAGGACGCGGTGCTTTTCTATGGCAAAAACATGGACACCGCCATAACTCAGCATGGCATACGAAAGAAGGTTAACCGCTTAAAAATCCGCGCAAAAATAAAGAGGCGCATCCATCCCCATTTGATTCGTCACACGCGCGCAACGTTCCTAGCTAAAATCTTCACCGAAAAAGAACTCCAACTATGGCTAGGCCACAAGGATCGAACCATGATTGATGTTTACGTGCATCTCACTGGGCGGGATCTCACACCAAAATACTTGGCGTTGCATGAGAAAACGGAGCTGGTGAAATTGCCAGAAGAGAAAATCAGAGAGATCCTATGCCCTAGATGTAAAACCAGCAACCTCTCTACAGATCGTTTTTGCCGATTATGCGGTCTCATCCTAGATGAAAAAGAAGCCATGAAATTAACTAAGGAACAAGTCTTCCTAGATGAACTTCTACAAGTTTTAGCGGATCCAACTATAAAAGAAAAATTCACAGAATTCCTAAAAAATCTAAAAGTTGAGGAATCAACCGAGGTATGAAATAGGGGATAAGAATAAGGCCAAGCAGTAATAACCCTATCGTCACTATCCAAATCTTTTTCATAGATCTTTTTTGAGAACTTTTCGTAAGTGTTTGTATTTTCATTGGTTTAAGGGGTTCTTGAAACTTTTTCCACCAAGGCTCTGTCGCCATCATTCGGTCAATGGCTTCTTTTATTAATCGTTCTCGCATTTGTTCTTGTAACTTCATTTCGTCAAATATAGCCATAGTATATTGGAAACAAGGATGGTTTCCTTCAATGCTATACTCGCGCTTAAAAATCATCTCCAAAGCCTTTGATTCTGAATCTTTAATAATACTGTCAAAGTTTGGAATATGAACTAGTTTAGGTTCGGAATGTTCTAAACAGAAAGTTCTCTCACAATAAGAGCATTGGTGAAGTTCTTTTTCGGAAGGGTCTTTATGCCGGACCAAACATTCCACACATTCACCATAACATATCATCACTTTCACCTATCACTCTACGAAATATGATGTTGTTCTTATATAAAATTTATTAAGTCATGCTTCTAGTTAGAATTAAATTAGGTGTATGTTCGATGATTGATGTACAGTATGCTAGGGGCTTTAGTGATGCATTAGATTACGTAGCCGCAATGTTCAACAAGTTGATGCTTAAGGAAAAGCTAAAAGAATCATGCAAAAACTGCATTTTCATTGAAGAAATAGGCAAATTAGCTATCTACGCCAAGGATAAACAATTTGAAAAAATTGAACAAGAACTAGGCTACTACTTGACTTAAAGCTTTTTCAAGTTCCACGATAATCTCGGCTACATTCTTTCCTTTTTCTGTCAAAGAATGCAAAACTGAAGGTCTAACTCCAACTGTCTTAACGAATTTTTCTTCTATCAACCCTAATTGTTTACATACCTTAATCGCCGAATACCCAGCAGTTTTTCCAATACGATACTTTTTGTTTAAAAGCTCAAAAACTCCATCCCTATCCAAAGTTTTCTTACTCTCATATATCACAATTAAAAGACGTAATGCCGCTTTGGTTCGATCCAATTTTCCTATTTCTGACAATGGATAATCGTTCCTTTTAGTTGTGTGATTTTTAACTTAACTTCTCTATTAAATAAGTGTAACGACCTATTTCCCATTTTAGGCAATAGTAAGTTTTATATACAACTTAGTAACATACTATTTCCCACCATCGGCGATAGGAGATAAAGCATGGAACGAGTTATCACAAGCATAAGCATCCGAACCGATATCAAGGAACGTGCCGAAAAAGCCATCAACGAAGGAAACTTTGCAGGAATCTCCAACTTCTCCGCACTTGTCGAATATGCTCTCGATTATATTTTAAAAATTAAGGAGGCTGCTTCTAGTTGAGTGTTAGGGTTTCTGAGAAGGATTTGGATCTGTGGATTCAACTTTGCCGACAAAAGAAGTTGGGTGAGAACCCCAAGAAACAAGAGAAGGAAGTGGAAACATGACAGAAGAACCAATAAATTTTGAAGCTTCTGGAAGGTACATTTTCAAGAAAAATCTTGAGCTAACACTCCAAGCTTTAATTAAAACTTTGCAAGCCATTCGAGATGATGTTCCCTTCGATTTTGACATTACCATCCAACAAAAAGAGGAGGCTTAGATTTGAGTAAAATACCTGAACCCAAATGTGCAATATATAAAATACAGCCTAAGACAGAAGGGTATTCCGCTATCTATCGCGTAGTAGGCTACGTGGATTTCTTCTTTGGCAAAGAAGGTGATTTTGATGGCATAGAATTTAAACTAAACACGGAAGAGACATCAGAACAAGCGAAGTTGTCAAAGGAATTTCTTGAGAAATTAACTTCTGCTTTAGAAAAGGAGGCTTCTAAATGACCGATTGGATTAAAGGATTTCCTTTCGCTGCCTATAACTTACTTTTGGCAAACGGATATGCGATACACATTAGTGTAAATCAACATCACTCTGGAAAAGTCACCATTAGGCAAAGCGTGACCAAAACTGGTGTAGTTTTTGGGGATTTAGATACAACATTCATGAATAAACTCAACAAGGCTCTCCTAAAAGTAAAGGAGGTTTCTAGCTAATGGGTCATCGTGGTTTGCCTCGGCGAATCACCACATGGAAGTTCGGTGATTTACCTGAAGATTTTTTGCGTCACCTTCAAGCCAACAACAAAACCAACCTTAGCATAGATGAGTTGATACGAGAGTTCAAGGAATGGCGCAACACCAAGGAGGCTTAACCTTGTTTTGTAGACTGGAACGTTGCCGTTATTATGCGGAGAAGAAGCATCCTAGCACAGGCCGCCTCTGCTGGTATGAGCCCGGTTGCCTTCTAGGTTATTTGGATTTGCTTTTGGTTGCCATAAAGATTCGACTAGGTGGTTGAGATGACTAGACCGATTGGTGTTGAAGTAATTTGTCAAAGATGTGGGTATGTAACTTTTTTCAGAACAAAAAGAGGTTCACGCTTAAAAAATATGGTTTGCATTAAATGTGGTGCTTCTGGAGGAACTTTCAAACGCAAATGGGATTTTGAACAAAAGAAAGAGCTTGAAGCCAAACTATGAGGTGATTGAGTTGGTTTTTTGCTCTAGTTGTGGCGGAGCGCTCATAGTCACGGAGGTGGAAAGCGAGAAATGTCACATGGTTCAGGTGAGTTGCCAAAGGTGTGGAAGAAAAACAACGTCGAAGTTTCCAAACCGGGGTTGGATGCTTAAGGAGATGATGAAATGAGTTGGAAGGAAAGGATTGGACCTGTAGCCGTGTTCGAGGAAGACGTGTTCATCGAGTTGCAGAGGCGCGGCTTAACCGACTTTTTGGAGACGCAGAAAGGTTTCTATTTTGACTTTGAAGTCGAAGGCGTATACGGTACTAGAGTCGACTTCTTTTATAATCATCCTTACCGTTACGCGGTCTTCTTGGACGGTCCCCTACATTTAAAAAGTAGGCAAATCGACAAAGACGAACTCATAACCAAAGCCTTGGAGAGGCGAGGCCTCACGGTGGATCGTTTCGCGTATGAAAGACCTTCAAACAAACGGAAAACCGAAATTTGTGACCGAATCGAGCAAAACCTAAAAAACCTAAAAAAAGAGGCGATTCACCCATGAATAGTCGTTTTGTAGCTTTGATGAGTGTGTTTGCTGGTTTGTATGTTGTTTTAGGTTATGTTTTGCATCCTATTAGTTTCTTGCAGATTCAAGTGAGGGTTGCCGACGCTTTGTATCCGCTCATAGCGATCTTCGGTTTGCCATCCCTTATCGGATTAGTCATCGGACACTTTTTCCTTAACCTTTCCAGCCCTTTAGGAATCATCGACTTACTCAGCATTCCCCTATTCGTTCCAGCTAAAGTTGCGATATGGAAATGGGGACTAAAAGCAGTTCCGTTACATGTTATCTCGGTGGGTTTATGGGTTCCGACAATGCTATGCTTCTTTGCCCCATCAGAAATCCTTCTTCCCTCCTTCCTTTTTTGGATTATTGTTGTAACTGTGACCATAGGAGAATTTATAGCAGAAATCCTTCTCGGTTTTCCCCTAACTTTGGCAATTCAGAGGAGAATAACGAAATGAATCTGAAAACTAAAATTTTAAAATTACTCCAAGATGAAGGTTGTTTAAATGGTCATGAAATATGTCGTTTACTTAATGGTTTTGATAAGCATAATTTTAGGATTTGCCATTTAAGTTTCGATGAAAAACCTATGAGACAAAAATCAAAGAAAGGACGACCTTGCCGAGGTGATGAATTAAAATGTAAATATCATTGGAGCAAAGTTCACGCTACCTTAAAAAGAATGAAAATTCCCTCAGTCAAAATGTTATGGTGGGATAGTGGAGCAAGACATCATCGTGAGATAGACTTATTTAGATTCTGGTTTATTGACCGTTACGAATTTAAAAGTCGCATCCTTAAACAAACTTTGCTCCCATATTTGGAGGTTTCATCATGAGTGAACAGTTCGGTTATCGTGTTTCTCAAGTTTCCTATAAGGATTATCGTGAGTTTTGCGAGAAATGCAAGTTCCTGCTAAGCAAGGTTTTCGTAGGCAACCATTTCGTGACGGTTTACTGTTCTAAGATGAAGTGTGAGCATATGCCGGAAGAACCCCTAGGGGAAGAGGTTGGGATTTGAATGAGCGAATATTTGCTGAAGCGTCTTGAAGCGTTGGAACGGCAAAACAGTCTTTTGAAGGCAGCTATCAAGGAAACTTGGACCTTCGTCAGTTATGGTCTACCGTTAAGCGTTGAAATAGATGTTCAAGAACAGCCAAGCCTCAAGGCGATTCGTTGGAATCGGAAAGCCTTCAAACCACTCCTAGACTTGATACTGAACGAAGCCCTGAAAATTCTGCAAGAAACTAATGCTCCAACACATTATTCGGTGATAGTGAAGGCGGTAGAAAACAACGAGGAAAACCAACCGTTGCTAGAACGCTACTCAGATCCCAACCTTCCAGGGAAAGTTCGAGACCTCGCCGTAGAAGGCTATCTAACCAGAGTCGGCAAAGGCATGTACTTCTACGGACCCAAACTCGCACAAATCAAAAAGGAAGTTATAGCATGAGCGGAGTGGACATTGTTGTGGATAGGCTTCTTTTCGGCGTATCCCTTCGGCAAAGAACCTCGGCAACTCGTACCACTCCAAGCCTATCCCACAGCAACCACAAACCTGTCCGAAAACTGGACAATAATAAAGGAGGTGGTTAGGTGAGGTTGTGGGATTGGTTTTGGTTGAAGTGGCGGTTGGCTTGGAAGATGAGGAAGTATGGTTATGGTGAGGACCAGATTAGGAAGGTGAAGCAAATCTATGGTTACTAAAGAAAATTTCAATTTGAAAAACCGACCAAAAATAGAATCGTTTCATCTTGGAAATATTGGCGAGGTCTCTATAATCCAATTTCGGGAATGGGCTGAAGCACAAGATAAATGGTTTGAGGGTTTCGAGAAAATCTGCGATAACTTCTTTGACTATCTTTTGGAGGTAGAGAAAGATCTCGATTTTGCATGTGACTGGACCGCTAAGGGAGTCGTGACAAGAATCATCACCAAATTTAGAGAGGAGATTTTAGGATGAAGCGTGAACGGTTGAAGGCGGAGTTTCGTTTGGTTTCGTGCAACATCATCCCTTTAAGCAACGAGCTATGTGAGCGTTTGGACGTGGCCATTCAAAACCATCTGAAGAAGTATCCTTTCCTAAACGAAACCAACGAAGAAGACATTGTGGATGTGGAGTTTCATTGCCCTAAATGCGACACGGTCATCCCAGATTGGCCCGACCAAATCATCAACAGTAACGTGATTGTTTGCGAATCGTGTGGAACCCTCATATTCCACATAAAAGAGAGATGATAGAATTGGAGTTGGGTCAAGTATTGCTTAGCTTGAAATATGCAAAAAAATGGATAGAATCTCAACCAGAGAAACAGGGAAAATTGCGCGCAATCTTAGGATTAGAAGAAGTCATTGAATGGGTTGAACATATAGAAAAGAGGCGGTGAAATATTGGCTTGGAATGATTTGGTTCGCGTTGAAATGAGAAAGGAGCTGGAGCGTTGCCTGAAAGCCCTCAGCTTCCACGAGTTTGAAGCCAACTATCTTCGTGAAAGAATCCGCAAACTCAGCAACGACTTGGAACTACGCGTGGACCTAGAAAACCACCAAATCCTAAAAGAGGAGATGTGAAACATGGTTGAAGTTGTTAGGAAAGGTTCAAAGGAATTTATGGAAGCTAGGGGTCAATACTTGAAGTTGTTTTTCGATAGTGAAGAAGCCGACTTGATTCGTAGAGGAGTATTCGAGTATGGAGAAAACAAAGGAAAATGCTTAGGCTTCACCTCACGGAAAATCTTAGAGGCTAAGTTACCTATGCCTTTTGGATGTCCAGAGCTTTTCATTCAACCTTGCGAGGAAAACGGTAAGGTTACAGGTGTAATATGGTTCTGTGGTCGAGATGGATGCATTTGTGTTTGTTGCCGAGAAGACTTTGCGAGCTTAGGTTCAGCCTATCCAAATTATTGTCCGTCAGAAGGATTTGAACTAGAATCAGAGGAATATAACGAAGATGATTGGGAGGATTGTTAGGTTTGAAGCGTAAACTTTGGCCCTACGATTATCATAGGAAAAGGAAACGAAAGGAGACATAATCATGGATTGCCGAGAGTTAACCTATTGTGGATTTGATGGCGAATGCGATTTCAAGTATGTTAAGCGCTCAAACAATTGGTGTCGTCAAGGCGTTAAAGGAGGCTACCGATATAAACATCCCAGAATCGTATGTGAATGGAAAGACCGCTGTAATCAACAGGTAGATCAGCCAATTTATCTTAAGGAGAAGGTTAAATGAATCCTACTCGCATCCCAATTGATATAGAAGATAAGATTGCACTAGACTACACGGAACAAAAACCGATTAAGGATATCTGCGGGGATTATAGCATTTGCCAAAGAACCCTTTATAATATTTTAAAAAGAAGGGAGATGAAACGTAGGCGATATATGTATAAACCAAAGCATAAATTAACTAAGTTTGCTAAAGGTTTCATCGCCGCACTTATCGATGGTGAAGGATGCATTAGTTTCGGAGTCCATAAACGTGAGACTGCCAAACTAGGCTTTAATCTTAAGCCAAAAATAGAAATCGCCAATAATTGTAAGGAACTCCTCAATTTCGCACAAAAACTTATGCAATGTGGCAATGTTATGCCTAGAAGTAGATTCAGAAAAAGTGCATATATGCTACGTATTGATAAAATTGGTGATATTCTCCACATTTTGGAGCAAGTTACCGATTTTTTATTTGCTCATAAAGAGAGAGCCCTTCTAATGAAAGAATTTTGTAAAATAAGGGCTAAAAAATGGAATTTGATGGATTGTAATCCACATAAACTATCATATTCTATAGAAGAACTGAAAATTGCTGAAAGACTACAAAGAATGCAATCCGTAAAAGCAAAAAGCGGAAGGAGAGGACGACCTAACTTGACGAATTTAATCTCGCAAGCTCGTAATAAGTTAAGAATTTGCAACCAGCAAACCGACCAACCCATATATGCAAAGGAGACGAAAACTTGAAGATTATTAGTGTTAAAGTTGATGACGAGGTTGTTAGCGTTTCCTTGAACCGCCTTTCTAAGAGTTCTATGGAGCAAGAGATTGCGAGGCTTCAACATAAGAAGTATCTATTAGAGAAGAAGAAGCATAGCGTGGATTTGCGGAGTCAAGAATTCCAGCATGAAATCAACAACATTAACAAGCAAATCCTAGCATTGAACAGCCCCGAATGCAAGAAAATCATTGAGGAAACGGAACAGAAGAAACAGCTTGACTTGATAAAACGCCATATTGCTCAGTTGAACGCGGAACAAATCATGCTAGAGTTCTTTGGTCAAGATGTTCACGATAGATTCCTAGAGGAACGTGAATACGTTTTTGAGGCAAACGACGGCGTAACCTACAAGATAATCCCTGAAGGAACCGTTTTCAGACAAAAAGACAACGATTGGGAGCCACTTTGTTTGATTAGACCACGCGAACTTCCCCTACCCGACTTCATAGTTTCGGCAATCGTTTCAATCAAGAATCAGCCAGAAACCTATCAGCTTAGGAGGAGATAAAGAATGGTGAGAATGATGTGTATTGAATGTGGCCATGTTTGGACACCGAAATGTAATAGTCCATATAGACATAAACGTGGAAAGAAAGCCCGTATTCTAAGAAGTCTAAAACGATGTCCAAGATGCAATAAAAGGGCCAAAATCTTACAATCATCTCCTTATATCTTAAAGGAGTAGAAAAAATGAAAAATATAACTGTGAATGACCGAGGGGTGTTTGTTTCTGAAACCTATCGATTGACCGCGCTAGGTATCGTTAAAACACGTAAAAGGGTTCAAGGACAAATCTTAGCTTGCAGAAGACGAATCCAAGATAAGCAAATCGAGATACGAGACTTGGAGAAACAAATCGTCAACTTAGAAGAACAAGTAAAGACATTACATAGTCCTCTCGTAGAAGCCTTCATTGAAAAGGATAGGCGAGAAAAAGAAGAGATTCAACAGAAATCTCAAGCTATTCTTCATGAACTAATTGGAGACAAGCTTTTCGAAGAACTTGAATTGAAAAGAAGAATCATTTTCGAAGCAAAAGACAACATGACATATAAGATTGAAATCAATGGACGTATCTATAGGAAAGTTAATAAAAAATGGGAACAACTTTGCATAATCCGACCGAAAGAACTTCCTTTACCGGATTTCCTACTCTCCCTATTCATTTCCATTAGGGAGAATCCGAAATCGTATCGACTTAGGAGGAGGTGAATGATTTGGGTATAAGTTTGGAATTGTTGTGTACGAGTGGACATCGAAAATACAAAGCTTTGACAGTGGAGGAAACACAGAAACTAGTTCAAGATATTCGCGAAGGCAAAATCGAGGGTGCGCCAGCGGGACGCTACTTTATAATTCAGAAATCCACACAACGCCCTATCGGAGAACTCGACATAAAAGACGGACAAGAACTCGTCATGATGCCAGTAGTGGGAGGAGGCTAAAAATGTTAAGATGTCAGGTTGAAAAACTATCTTCTCCATATCATTGGTGGAGACCATGCATAAACATGGCAAAAGTTGAGGTTACTATCGAAAAACTACAAATCGATAAAGCGGGAAATGAAACCATAAAACTAGATAAAATTCCCCTTTGTCGAAAACATCTCATAGCCGTAAAGAAGCGCATCAAAATCAAGGATGAAAAGGAAGGTTAAAAATTAGTGAGTGAAGAGATTTTGGCTAAGTGGAATACTGCAAAGGAAAGGCTTGATGTGGCGAAACAAGCCATTGATGACTTTCAAGCGTTAGTCAAGGATCTTCAAGAGCAACACGCTAAACAAATAGAGTCTTTGAAGTTGCCGTCTATACCGAATCTTGATGAAAATGCCATGCGAAGTTTTCTAAAGCAACCGTATCTTCTTATGCCTCGCCGAGAAAATAGTTGGTACGTTATTGTTCCCCGTTTCATTGATATGCAGGTAGGTTGGTTGGAATTTCAGACACCAAGTTTCAATGTTTTCGTCATCAACAAATATATTCGATGGTTAACTCCCTTACCAATAGAAATAGAATCTAGGCTGGGGATGCAACCTCCAACCCAAATCAAAGTCATAGATGGATTATTGAAGCCAACAGCAGGCATGGAAGATGAAACTTGGCAACGATACAGAAAATATCTTTCAAGGCGTGACCAGTTTGGGTTGCGAGTCAAACATGGTTATGAACGACACTTGTTAAGTGAACTTATTCGAGACGGTTATTTGCCGTTCACGCCAAATCCAATTGATAGAGAAGATGTGGGTGTTCTACCAGAAAACTTTGTTTTAGAACCACACCAAAAAGAAGCCTATGATGCTTTCATGAAATGGGGTGCAATAGGCTTATATTGGCCTGGTGGACAAGGAAAAACCTATTTTGGGGCAGCCCTATGCAAAATGATAAAAGGTTCTAAACTCGTTGTTGTTCCCAATATTTCAGAGAAGGAACAATGGCTTGTTTATCTTCGCAAATTTGGAGTTTATGACATTGACCTTTTAACTTATCAAGCCTTCCATAAAGCAAAGAAAGAGTACAAATTCGTGGTGTTTGATGAATGCCATAGGCTTCCGGCACCAATCTGGAGTAGATTCGCCACCATTAACTCTAAGTATCGCCTAGGGTTGTCTGCAACACCATATAGAGAAGATGGTAGAGAAGATCTTATCATCGCTTTAACAGGATATCCAATCGGCTTGTCTTGGGAACATTTCATGCGAGTCAAAGCCATACGCAAACCCAAGGTCTCTGTCAAAGTTGTGAACAATGAACGAGAAAAGATGAATGTACTCGAAGACATGCTAAAGATTCCAATGAAAACTTTAATCTTTGTTGAACTGATAGAATCAGGCGAAAAAATCAAGAAGCATTTTAACTTAGAATTTGTCTATGGCGCAACAAAAGATCGCTTAGAAAAAATTAACAAAAACTTGGTCACGGTTGTTAGCAGAGTTGGAGATGAAGGGATTAGTATCAAAGATTTGGAGCGCACCATTGAAGTCGAGTTTTTGGGAGGTTCTCGAAGACAAGAGGCCCAACGAGCTTATAGACTTCTCCATAGTGTTAGACCAGAGATAAGCCACACCGTCATCATGACGATTCAAGAATTGGACCAGTTTAGTAGAAGATTCTTAGCACTCGAAGAGAAAGGATTCCAAGTTGAATACATAACATAAAGGAGTTACTATGATGAAGAAAAAGAAACAAATTAAGAAGGGTTCATGGGTTTTCGGAACACTCGTAAAGGAGCCATCACCATGATAGTGATTATAAAAACAGTTGATATTAATAATGTCACCATCATAACCGATGTGAATTTCGGCAACATTCAAGTGAGCATAAACGAGGCATGTTTCGCCTACATAGACCATGTCTCTTTTATTAACTCATGAAAAGCGAGGCTAAAAATATGGGTAGTTGGTGTATTGAAGAGGGTTCATGCGATTACTGTGGAAACTTAGGAATTATTTACACGGCGTTTAAGTCTAAAATCTGTTCTCGGTGCGCTTTCGTGATCGGAAGACATTATGTAGAAGAACTTGAAAACTTGCTAATGGAAATGAAAAAGAGGGCTAAGTAACGATGTTTGATTGGTTGCGCACACTAGTGTGCCAGCTGCTAGAGTATGTACGTCGCAAAAAGCCTGAGCCAGCGACCCGGGTTCAAATCCCGCCCGGGCTACCACGGGAACGCCCTATGCATGTCCGTGGTAAATTCAAGCTTCCTCGTAGCAGAAGAAGAAAGCGAGGTTGAAAACGTTGAATGAACCTTTTCCAAAATATTCTGGTTTAGTTTCTCCAAATTCCGTGTTGTTGGAGGCATTAAATGATGATGGAAGTCGCACTACTTTAGCATGGAAAGATGGTGTGAAAAATCAATGGCAACTACCAAGCATCTATTCGTCCTTTTGTTGGTTTCCACCATTCCTAAAAAAGAGCGAGGTTGAATAAGATGAGTCGTATGTATCGTGAGAATCGGAAAAGCCTCAACTGGTTTGTGGGTTGCCGACATAACTGTGTCTATTGTAAACCCAGCTTTCAACAGCAAATGAAACGGCAAAAACATAATTGCGAAAGTTGCTATTACTATGAACCACACCCACACTTAGATAGACTAAAGAAGGCTCCTCCGAGAACAAATGCTGATGAATTTATCTTTTTTCCTTCAAGTGGAGACCCAGCTTATGCAAGACGTGAACAGTTTTGTTTAGCTTGGAAGTTTGCAGAAAAGTATTCAGATAGAACTTTCCTAACTCAGTCGAAAGACCCCTTATGCTTCTTACAGTTTGAGAAGGTCCCAGACAACGTTATCTTAGGAACAACGATAGAAACAAATTTAATATGGTTTTGGGGAAACCCAAGCAAATACCTTTCCTATGACCAAATAAGTCATGCACCGTTCCCCATTCACCGCTTTACTGCCATACTAGAATTGAAGCATAAACGAAAAGAAGTTACCATCGAACCAATTCTTGAATTTAAGTTAGAAACGTTCCCAAAATGGATTAAAGCTATAGATCCTGAATTTGTGTATGTTGGTTACGACAACCATGCATGTCATCTCCCTGAACCACCCCTCACCAAAACTTTGAAGCTAATAGAAGAACTCGAAAAATTCACGCAAGTTAGAGTTAAAACACTGAGAAAGGCTTGGTATGAAACATGAGATGTCCAACATGTGGATTTGAGTTTGAAATCGAGGATTTGATAGATTGGAGTGAAATTGATGACTACGAGGTCTATGGACAAGATGGTCAGTGTCCTGAATGTGGTACACCAATTTGGATTCCTTCATGGATAATTGAGGAGTTACTAGATGAGCGGGGTTGATGGGTTGTGAGTTGTTGGGGTTTGGATTTGCACATGTATGAGCTGGATGAGGATGGTAGGGTTAGGGAGGTTAGGCGATACAGGAAAATAGGAGAGGAACAAAAATGATTTCAGGCAATAGCATTTCGGATGTCTATGCTCAAATGCTTGCAAATACTTTACACAAACATTTAAGGGGCGAACCATTAATCCAAGTTACAGAAATATTGAAACCTATCATCGATGGTTCTATTAATGAAAACGAGATGTTTAGAAAAAAATTAGATAACTTTGTCTTTCCCGATGGTAAAACTGGAAAATGGTGGGTTGAAGATCGCTTAAGGGCGCTCTTTAATGAGAAAGGAGAATATTGGAATCGTCTTCATAAGAATGGTTGCTTCGATTACATAATCTCTGCACTTTACCAAATGAAAAAGGGTTTCTTTCCAAGATGGAATGCAAACCGTTTAATCACCACTCTTTTTGATTCTTCTATTGACCTGCACAAATCAAGGATGCCTACACCACCATGCCTAATAACCCTAGCTTTTCATCCCATAAAAGATACATTAGATTTGATAGGCACTTTCAGAGCGCAATACACGGATGCGAAAGGATACGGAAACATACTTAGTCTTTGTCACCTATTAAGGCATGTTTGTGATAGAACCGAATTTCACCCTAACAGAGTCTACAATATTGCATACAAACCGATTCTTAAATATCCCGAATCAACAGCTAGAAAACTTCTTTACACTTTAAGCGAGGAACAAAAATATGGTTAAAAAGATTTTATCTTATCGAAGGTTCTTTGAAATCTTAGAAGAGAACTTTTGTAAAGAATGCTTACATTATGATGAGCGGAAAGGACATCTTTGGGAAGATGCGGAATGTTGTAGAATCGAACCTTTTGACGCTTGCTTAATTCTTTATCTCACAGGAATTGATGCCGAATGGAATTTTGAAGAAAAAAGCGGGGTTGAATGTGATGTGTGTTGAGTTTTTGCCTGTGAAACGCAAACGTGATGTGATTTTGAATTATGCGAAGACTTTTCTTGGTTTCCCCTTAAGTCTCCCCCTCTTAGCGTTAACTCATCCTTTAGGTTGGTTTT
>Ga0315314_1000899_pt1 | contig 29161 bp, 27 predicted proteins | sample TDP9_MG_FD_203631 | JGI IMG/M metagenome (GOLD analysis project Ga0315314, IMG submission 203631) | Freshwater sediment microbial communities from Lake Towuti, South Sulawesi, Indonesia - TDP9 | ecosystem: Environmental > Aquatic > Freshwater > Lake > Sediment | place: Indonesia: South Sulawesi... | reverse complement strand
TTGCCACCTGCAGATTGGTGAGTGTCCGTTCAAAGACGGCCGCGCAGTCGGTCGGCTCGAAAGGTTTGCCGCGCCTGCCCACACGCGAATAGACCAGCAGGTCATTGATCATCCTCTGCATGTAATTAGCGCCATCCACGGCATAGGCGATGAACTCGTCGGCGTCCGCATCGAGTTTGCCTTTGTAGCGCCGCGCCAGCAGTTGCACATAGCTCGTCACCATACGCAGAGGCTCCTGCAGGTCGTGGGAGGCGACATAGGCAAACTGCTCCAGTTCGGCGTTGGAACGGGCCAGCTCCGCCATGGTTTGCTCCAACTTTGCCTCTGCCCGCTTGCGCTCGGTGATGTCTCTCATCGTTATTTGGATACCTACTTTCTTGCCGTCTACTTCCAGCAAACCAACATGAGCCTCGACCCAACGGGGAGTTCCATCCTTATGGTGAAAAGTAAATTCAAACGGCTCGGGTACTTTCCCTCTTAAAAGGGAGCTGAACAATTTTATATATTTGGGAATGTCCCTTGCCCGGAGGATTGGTGTCTTTGAGAAGTGTTTGCCAACGATTTCATCTTCAGAATAGCCTGACAAGCTTAATGAAGCGGTGTTGCATGATGTAATCACGCCTTTCGTGTTTAAAGTTACTATGCTGACGGGAGCCAGTTTAAACAGAGTTCTATACCTTTCTTCAGAGTCTCTTAACGCCTCCACCTTTTCCTCTAGTTTCTCCGAGTATTCCTTTAGTTTCTCCTCAGACTTACGCAAGCGGCTTGTCCTTTCCTCAACCATCTGTTCAAGATTCTCTGCTAGATTTTGTTGTTTTTGATAGAAATAGCCAGTTAGCATGAAAGCTGGAATGGATAGAAATACCATACTGTGTAAGAAGATCAACGAGGGCTGAGTGAAATGTTGGAGAAAATCTGTAAGAGAGCCTCCGTGATGAACAAGGATTTCATGTGTCAGATAAAAACCTGCTAGGATCAGGCCTAGGCAACTTATGAAGATTCCCACTACACGTTTTCTTGCTCTACTGACCAGCACACACCTCCCACATAAATGAACTGGTTAGTAACTAGTTAATATTGCGTTATTTATAAAATTTGCCTCAGGTAAACCGCGTCTAGATTTAGTGCAACCACCAAAGAAAAACAGGGATAGCGAAGAACAGCGCGCGGTAAAAGTGTCCTCATCCACTTTCCGCGGCGTCTTTTTTGTAGCCCTTTTCCTTAACGAGGCTCAAGAGCGCTAGGACGTTCTCATCGTCCACCATAAAATGTCGGTTTCCCTAGGTAGTTATTGTCAACTCTCCCCTTGTTGGATAGGCAGCCTAACGGTGAAGGTTGATCCCCTACCTTCTTCGCTCTCCACCTCGATATTGCCTCCGTGTCCCTCCACCAAGTTTTTACAGATGAGCAATCCCAGACCTAGGCCCCTAGACTTTGTGGTGAAGAGGGGAGTAAAGAGCTTCTCCATGTTCTGTTTGGATATGCCCACACCGGTGTCCTGAACCTTAACCTCAACGAAGTCTCCCTTCCTGGACGATGTTATGGTCAATTTTCCACCCTCAGGCATGGCGTCTACAGCATTTGAGATAAGGTTAGAATATACGCGCCTCAACTGGTCAGGGTCAGCCCTGAACCTTGAAACAGTCTCGCCCAACCGAGTTATCACACGTATATTACCGGGAATCTTCACGTCTGAGAGCGCATCCTTAATCACCGAGTTTAGGTTAATGTCCCGGATGTCCGGTCCCTGAATCTTAGCGAAGTCTTGGAGGTCTGAAACAACTTTGTTGGCGTAGGCAACCTCGTCTTGAATTATCTGAAGCATTCTTTGGGCGTCTTCAAAATCCGGCCCTTTCTTAGCCTCTTCGGGTAAGGACTCATAAAAGGTCCTCATCACGTACGCTGCGTTCGTGATAGCCTGCAATGGATTCCTCAGATCATTACCCACCATGGCGGCTAACTCTCCAATGGCTGCCAACCTTTCAGCCCTCAACAGTTTTTCCTGAGATTCCCTTAACTCCTTGGTCCTTTCTTGTACGAGCTCTTCAAGATGTTCGGCATAATGTCTTAGCTTCTCCTCCATCTTCAAACGTTCTTCAAGGAGCCTCTTCACCCGTTCGATGGCTCTTTTCTGAATCTGTTCGATGCGCACTTTTAGATGCAGCATTTCAGCTTCGATGGCGTTGACATCCTTGAAGTCCTCTAGTTCCTCTGTCTGGTCCATGATTGCTTGCTCAATGAAACGAGAAACGGTCGTTCCCCTTCTTTCTGAGAACTTTTTTGCTCTTTGATAAATCTCTGTTTTGATTGTGGTGCTAGAATATCCCTTCCGCCCCATCTCTGTTCCTCACGAGTATATTTCTTAGACCACCTCTTATGTCTTTTGGTTCATTGTACCAAAAGATTTAAATAATTGCTGGTACTATGTACCATTCTTAACCGGTACACAATACCGATATGAACCTGTTGAACGATGGGTCAAGGAGTTAAGGGATGAAACGGGATGAGGAAAAAATACCGCATGATAGGATTGCCTGAAGACCTTTACCTACGATGTAAAGAGATAGTGGACTCAGAAGAACATGGATACGCTTCGGTTTCAGAGATGGTTAAGGACGCGACTCGACGACGCCTAGAGGAGTTACGGGAGGGGCGAGAACTATGAAAGGAAACAAGCTTCTAGTGGTGACAGGTTGGCTCGTTCCTGAGGCGAACGAGAAACCAGACAAAATCATTGAGGCAGAAATCAGAGAGGAGCTAGAAACAACCGTGACTCCAGGCATGATTCCATACCTTGAAAAAATAGAGAAGGTCAGTGTATTAAGCATGACCGACCCAGATGAGTTGCAAGCCATGGACGAAGCCAACAAAGAATGGGTGGAGGCCTGGAAAAAGAGGAAGTAGCCATGCTGTCCGCTCTAGTGATCGAGGGCAACTTCAAGGATCTAGGTGACATTCTCAAAATTGCACGTGCTGAAGGCCAAAAGAAGTTCCATACTCGAGAAAACGTTTACGTGGTTAGGCTTATTGCCGTCCCGGATCTTGGGATTCACATTGCAATCATTTCAGATGAAAAGGAATTCAAAACCTCTGGGAGTAAAGAGGAAGGAATAAAGAATAAGTAAATGACCAGAACAAGGTCTCTGATTAACCTAGCCATACTCGCAGATAATATGGCTACTCGCTACTCTCATATCCGTATTTCCGGAATTTTAGGAGCGAACAAAATATGGAAGAGAAAATGAGGCTTATGGAGAGAAGACCGTGAATTCGTATAAAATTCGCGGGTTCCCATCCGCTTCCGTCAGGGAGGGATCAGAGAGTGCACAATATTGATGAGTGGAAGCAGCTGGTGGACAATGCTAGGGCGCAGTGGAGGCTTCTGTGGCGGGATCGGATCGATGACAGGGTGAAGGCTGAGGGCATCGCCGGTCAGGACTATCCCTTGTTATTTGTGGATCGTGGGGATGTGATCATCGCCACGAGGGGTTTTAAGCCTTTAAGTTTTAGGGATATCCTGCTGCAGCATAAACCGCTTGAGGTTAAGGCGGACAGGGTTATCCCACCCAGCCCCTCGGTTGGTGGTTGGGGGAAGTTTGTTCACGACGTGCTAAGGAAGCAGGAGCGCTTTACTAGAGGAAGAAAGCCAACAACCTCAGAGCTGGGTCAGGAGGAGAAACAGCAGTTGAAAAAAGGTGGGAGGGGCTGGCTCCACTTTAGGTCTAGAAGTAAGTAAACGGTATTCTCTGGCTTTTTACTTTTGTTCCCATTTTTGGGGTTTTGCGAACGCTTAGGGGATTTTGATGAGTAGGGATAGAAATAGTTGCGGATTATAGTGGGATATTTTGCGTATTGTTAGGAAGAGGCGCATTATGCGTTAGGCGAGGTTGAGTTATACGCTCGTATGTCGATACTCGACTGAGGTTGTAGATACCAACCTTGTTTGTTTTGAAAATGAGGATTGTATGCTTAACGCGAAAAGGTGAAGTGAAGTGGCTGATTTGAAGCCGTTTGCTGTTCTGCTGGTGCTTTTGGTTTTTGTATTAACTCTTTCTATGTTCAAGACTTCTGCGTTAAGTGAGAATGTGGTTGCTTCGGACATTGAAAGAGCTGAAGGGGTTATGCTCACTGCTTATCTGGCTGTTTTGGAAGCGGAGGAGGCTGGGGCAAACGTTTCGGGTTTGTTGGCTCAACTGAATGTTGCCGGGGACGGTCTAGCTCAAGCCTACGTTTTATATAGGTTAGGAGATTTCGATAATGCAGATCGCTTCGCTGACCTTTGCAGCGAGATAAGCGAAAGGGTAAGGGCTGATGCTCTTAAGCTGAGGGACCAGGCTATTTTGGATGCTGATCAACGTTTTCGTTGGACAAAGACTGGGTCGATCATAGGCGTGGTTGCCATTCTTTGTCTATGCTTTCTTGGTTGGCGCGCTTTTAAGCGATCCTACTATCAGAGGGTTTTGAGGATGAGGCCGGAGGTGGTTTCCGGTGAACCTTGAGGAGTATCGCGTCGTCTTTATGGTTGCGAGTTTGGCTTTAGTACTTATTGTTACAGCTCCAACGCTGAGTATAGTGGTACCGTTTCTCAGAGGAATGGAGCGTTTTTCAGAACTTTGGGTTTTGGGTCCAAACCATCTGGCGGAGGATTACCCTTTCAACGTTTGGGTTGGTGAGCAGTATCGTGTTTTTGTTGGCGTAAGGAATCATATGGGCTATTCAGCGTATTACACGGTTTATGTGAAGCTTCGCAATCAAACTCAGCCTTTCCTGTATCCGCAAAACTCTTTGCCTAGTCCATTGCCTCCTCTTTTTGAGTTTCGATTCTTGATTAGGGATGGTGAGAAGTGGGAAGCTGCGTTAACCGTCGAGTTTCTGGAGGTTTCATGCTTGGAGAATACTTGTCTTGTACGTCGCATGGGAATTAACGATATGGTTTTCTCTGTGGATTCCCCTTCAATTTGGGATTCAGAAAATAATGGGTTTTATTATGAGTTGTTTTTTGAGCTTTGGCTCTATAACGCGACCTCACACGGTTTTCAGTATCATAACCGTTTTGTAGGGATTTGGCTAAACGTGACAGGTTCTTAGTCTTGTTAAGTTACAAGCGTTATTTCCTCTCCTATAGACCCCCTATAGCCCCCTTTTGTATGGTGTGATCATGGAACTTTTGGGCGATGGAATCAAAGTAAGTCGTACTTACGCATTCAGGATTTTGTTGACGTTAAACGCATTGCTGAAATTGTTGCTGAGGGAATGGGCTTACATGATGGAGTTGACGGTGGACGTGGATGGAGGGGAGACGTAAAAACGATGCTGCTTTCTTCTAGTAATTGTTGAATCTTGGTTGGAAGCCAGCGCTTAATTGTGAGGGGGCCGTTAGGCTGAGCTGTTGTGAACTTTTGCGATCTATGGCAAAGAGCAATGTAACTACAGGAACTTAGAGGTTTAGAGCCACAAGCACGCTCGTCTTCGCGCAAGTCTTGGTTATCCAATTTTCGGTTGGTCGAAAACTCGGTGAAAAGAATGCATGAAAAACCAACAATATTTGCATGTATACCCGCCTTCAAAGAGGAGGCAAGCATTGCCAAGGTAATTTTGTCTGCGCAGAAACATGTGGATCGTGTTTTAGTTTGTGATGATGGTTCTCCGGATATGACGGCGGAAATTGCTGAAAAGCTTGGAGCGTTTGTTTTGAGGCATGAAAGGAACATTGGAAAAGGAAGCGCTGTAAAAAGTTTGCTTAATGAAGCCTACAAATACAGAGCGGATATTGTCGTTTTGCTCGATGGGGATGGGCAACATGATCCAAGTGAAATACCAATGCTTGTGAAACCAATTGAACAGGGAGAAGCAGACTTTGTAATAGGATCGAGATACCTAAGTACGTGGAATCGAATTCCATTGTATCGTAAAATCGGGTTAAAAATAGTAGATTATTTACTGAGGAGAGGTGGCAAGACCGATGTAAGTGACACGCAATGTGGTTTTAGAGCAATTTCGAGAAAAAGCTTGGAAATCCTTTGTTCGTTTGACGCCGAAGGTTTCGGCGTCGAAAGCGAGATGTTGGCTTTGGCAGCCAAAAATGGCATAAGAGTAGTTGAAGTGCCCATAAATGTTAGATATGCGGGACTGCACAATACGTCGAAGAGATCACCCTTAATGCATGGAGGAGAATTGGTATCGGTGTTAATTAGGTTGGTTGTAGAGGAAAGACCTTTGACGTATTTAGGATTACCTGGCACAGTGCTGACATGTATAGGAGCGATGCTGGGGACCCATTTGTTATGGATGTTTAACATAACACGGTATTTTAGCATACCTGTAGCCATTTTAACGGTGTGGACGTTAGTAGTCGGAGTGTTATTGGTTATTGCAGCTATTACCTTACATGGATTAAAGAGAATTAATGAAAAATTGAAGAAATTCAATAACAATGAATAGCAGTAAATGTGAATCGTTGGTTTCGAAATTGAGACCGGAGTGACTATTAAAATGTTAAAAAGAGGGTTATTGCTAAAAGAAGTCCGATAACGTAGAAGACGTGAAAATACCCTTCAAAGTTTCGTACCCTCAAGATAACCTCGAGATTTTGAAAACTGTTTCGATGCTTCGTTAAATAAGGTGTAGACAATTGAGTTCTTTTCTTAGTTTTTCAGCTGATTTGATATTTTTCATAGCATTGTTTACGACGATTTTTGTATACCTACTTTACCCTGTTGTCCTTTTTGTTCATAAATTCTTCGCTTGCTCAACGAGGAAGATTGACAGTAAACTTAACCTCCCTAAGATTTCAATAATAGTTCCAACTTATAATGAAGCCTGTGTTATCGAGTCCAAGCTTGTAAGCCTTCTTGGTACATCGTACCCTCAGAATCTTTATGAAATTGTTGTTGTAGACTCTGGGTCCTCAGATGGTACTTGCGACATAGTTAAAAAATTTGGAAATAGAGGAGTTGTCCTCTTACAACAAGAAAAGCGTGTAGGAAAAGCCAGCGCCATAAATTTTGCTTTGAAAAAATGTAAAGGTGAAATCATAGTTCTTTCTGACGCCAATTCCATATTTGGACCAAATACTATAAAGAAACTGGTCCAAAAATTTAGCAGCGGCATAGGCGGAGTACAACCAAGATTATGCCCTCACAGCAACGCTGGTTTATGGGATAAATTATTTTACGGAGTACATCATGTTTACAAAACCCTAGAGTCAAATGTCGACAGCGTTTTTTTTGTATCCGGAGAATTATTTGCGTTCCGAAAAATGTTAGTTACCAAGATCGATGAAAATGCTGCAGCTGATGATCTGGAAATCGCACTAAGCATAAGGAGAAGAAATTACAAGATAAAATATGCACCAGATCTAAAAGTAACAGAAAAAGCACCCGCAACTCAAGAAGAAACAAGGGTTCAACGAGTGAGACGCGCTTTTGGCGTTTTACAGGCTATGCGGAGGAATATATTTTTTCTGTTTAATCCTAAGTACCAGTTATATGGATTGATTATTTTCCCTACTCATTTTCTGCAGATGACTTTGCAACCGTTTTTGATTTTTTGTCTACTAATTGTCATGGTCATAAAAATGATTCAAATAGTGGGATCTGTTACTGCTATAGGTCAGTATTTTGTTAGCATATTTCTTTTTTCTCTGTTTCTGACTAAACAATTTAAAAAAATCGGTTCGATCGGATACAATTTTCTAGCAACTCAGCTTTACATAGTCTTGGCCGTTTTTGATCTTATGCGAGGAAAAAGTTATCACATATGGAAAAAGGTTTCAAGCACTCGCGATGGCATGAGTTAAGAAACTTACACGTTGAGGTTGCGCTGAATGAAAGTTTTGTTTATATCATCCGAGTATACCCCCATCATTGTTAGTGGTCTAGGGACATATGGGGAACATCTGATGAGAACCCACAAAAACAGGGTATTAATGTATGTACTATAGCGCCTGGAGATCACGTTATTTCTGGTCAAGACCTGTAGAACGTCTCTGTGCCTAATGTATCCTATTAGGGACACTATTTCTTTGCGAAAAAGGCTATGAGCTTAATTCATAATTTGAATAGGTTTGAAATTTTTGATCTTATGTTGAAAGTTGGCCTTCTCGGACTTGGAGAGTGGGGAAATTACATTTTTGAATGCATTACGCATGAAAGATGTGTAAGTGGTTGCGGTCGCAGGGAAGAGCAAAAGCAACCTAGAATTGCAAGGGACTCGGTATTAAAGGCGAGGTACAAGATTGACGGTAGGGATTAATTACCGTTATTTTGATAGTCTTCAAAAATTGAAGAATTTAGTGGATGAAGGAAAGGTTGGTGACATCGTAATGGCCAACTCTGAATTAATACTTAATGGTCCTTTTGCTCATCCCCTTGTTCCCACGCCTGCTTCTGAATGGTGGTTTGACAAGGAAAAGGCTGACCCAAGTATAAGTACACACATGCAAACTAAAGCTGCGCATGCTAAATCCTGATAGGCTATATAATCAGTAGCGCGTGAGATGAGCAATATTTGGTCTTTTTTCTATCCAATTGAAATGATACCCTTGCACGTTGTATTATTGTCTAGCGAATACCCTCCATTTATTTGTGGTGGAATAGGAACTTTCGTTGAAAATCTAGCCATTGGGCTCTGTAGAGAAGGAGTAAAAGTAACCGTAGTCTCTGGTTATCCGCTGCCATCCAATGTTAAACGTGTTGAAATCAATGAAGAGAAAGATGTAGGATTAAGGGTCATAAGATTTCCTTATTTTAACATACACCCCAAAAACGCTATTTTTCAGTTGCTAAATCTGAACAAGCTCTATGAAACCATCAAGAACGGTCATGCTGACATAATTCATGGACAAAGCGGGTCAACATTTCCAGCGTTAACTAAACTAAAGAAATTGGCGCCTGTCGTAGTTACTTTTCACAACAGTCCTAAAGCAGAAAAAACAATGGGTATTTACTCTCTTCTAAGAGGTGGAAGCTTTGATGATTTTTGGACATATGTAATCGGTTATCCCATATGGTCATTTACTTTTAGAGAGGAACTCTGCTATTCAAGTATGGGCGTTGCTGTTTCAAGAAATCTAATGTCGGAACTCTTACAAGAAATGGGAGAAGCCTACGCAGAAAAGATGTGCAAAATACATAATGGTGTTGACATTGAAACGATTGATAAAGATTATGAAAGTGTTGAAGACGATGTAGAAGAATCAGGTGACACCATACTCTTTGCAGGTCGCCTGGCTTGGCGAAAGGGCACTCTAAACTTGACCAAGGTAGCTTATTTATTCCGTAAAGCAAAATTAGACTTCAAGTTAATCGTTCACGGAAATGGACCACTTTTCAAAAGAATGAAACATGAAGTGCAACATTTCGGATTAGACAATGTTGAACTTAAGGGCTTTACGAATAGAGGACAACTAATGAGAAGCATGAAAAGAAGTAAATTTGTGATTATTCCTAGTCTTTATGAGGCTTGCCCTATGATACTCCTTGAGAGTATGTGCTTGGGTAAAATACCAGTGATGTTCAATTTGCCATATTCGAAAGAGTTCACTGAAAATGGGAAATACGGAGTGATAGTTAAGGATCCACGAGACATGGTTGAAAAGTTAAGAACAGCATATGATAATTTGGATCTAAAAAGTTTCGGTGATAAGGTGAAAAATTTTGCAAGGAGAAAGTACGACATCAAAAATACATCATTGCGATATTTAAGTGTGTATAAAGCTGTTGCAGGTCATTAGGTGTTTAGGATTTTCATCCCCAAAATATAGCAGAAATTTCCAGCCAGATAGATTACCAAATTAACAGAAAAATGGAGGATTACCATTTTTATCAAGATTTCTTAATCTTCTAAATGATAAGCCATGCTAAAACATATCTTCCAAGTGGAACAAGGATCACCACTAGCGCGCGCTAGTTGGAACTTTTCGCATAATAAACAAGATTCCTTTTGGGCGGAAACAACCGCACCAAACTGAATTCAAAACAAGGATGAGTTAAACGTTGAATACAAACACGGCAGCAAAAAAAATTGTCTGGATAAGTTCTTTAGTATTAGACTTGTACCTTCACAAAACTACTCAAATTGAGATTTTGAGGCATTTGGCTAAACGAGGCTGGGATGTTCACCTTGTTGCGATGCACTCTAAGCAAAGGTGTCAACTCAAAAACTCAGGAATACAAATTATTTCAATTCCTCTAAGAAGCGAACGTCCGATTTCATCTGCACTCTACGTTCTTACATTGTTATTTTTTCTGCCGTTATATATCGCTAGAATAAGGCCAGATTTTGCCATAATCGAGCCAAATGAGCATTTTTTCAGCTTCATCCCCACACTGCTATTATTTCCCTTCAGAAGATTCAAGGTAGTTTTGGACATAAGAAGCACACCTGTTTCTAGGGATACTGTTGGGTTACGTGGTTATCTGAAAACATTTTGCTTCGATGTTTATGTTTGTGTGGCGAGAAAATTGTTTGATGGGATAACAATCATAACACCTTTAATGAAAAAGGAGATCTGCAAGAGATTCTTGATAGACCCGAGATTTGTTGGGGTCTGGACGAGTGGGGCTTTGGCCACTCTTTTCAGAAACGAAAAATACATTCATCACGGAATGAAGTTAAGGAAAAAATTTTGGTTAGTTGAGAAATTCGTAGTTTTTTACCATGGAGTGTTCGAACCAAATAGGGGACTAATAGAGACTATAATGGCCATGTCATTAATAGAAAGAAAACACTCCGACGTAATTCTTTTTCTGCTCGGAAACGGTTCAATGATCGATGACTTAAAAACACTGGTTAAAAAAGAGATTCAAAGAAATGTGATTATACATGAGGCCGTGGACTATTTGGATGTCCCAAAATACATTGCTATGTGTGATGTAGGGATTGTTCCATTGCCTAACCTGCCATACTGGAGGCATCAATGCCCATTAAAACTACTTGAATATCTAGCTATGAAAAAAGCAGTGATATTAACAGATATTCCGGCTAATCGAGAAATTGTTGGAAACAGCAAATGCGGTATTTACATTTCGTCCGCTAACCCAGGCGAAATCGGTAAGTCGATCATCTATGCGTACAACAATAAGGAGAAGCTTAAAGAATGGGGGGCATTGGGGCGAGGGATAATAATTGAAAAATATGATTGGGAAAAAGCTGCAAAGGACCTAGAGAACTATCTATTGTCGTTGAAAAATGATTCCAAAACTGAAACAGGGTGACGTGCTTGCAAAGCAACAAGTTGGTTCTGCTTATTTTATTCATAGGGTCATGTACGGGACTGACACTTATATTTTATTCATGGTACCAGAGTTATCCTGTTTCAATCGTTTCACCGTTTGATTTCGTCTTCAACCATATTTCGTCATTCTACTGGGTAGGTCTGCCTGTTTTATTTGCCTCGCTATATGTTATGGCAACCAAGCTCAAAAGCAATGGCCTAATATTGTTTTCTGTCTTCGGTATTGTAATGTCCACGTTTTCTTTGTCATACTTCTATTATTTTCTTCCCGGTTCGGACTCGCAGGCGGTGAGAGGCTTAACAGAGTACTTCTTCGCAACTGGGGATCTAGACCCTTCAAAGCCACATAAGAGTTACTTTCAATGGCCAATTTTCTTCATACTTGAGAAAATTTGTTCTTTGATTCTTGGTTTAGAATTAAGGTATCTAGAATTTATTTTGTATACTATCATAGGTTTTCTTTGGGTCGTATCTCTATATGTCTACGCTTCCAAGTTTCATCCTGATAGTGGCTACATCGCGGTAATCTCTCTCTTTATAGCCTCGTATTACTTCATCAACTATCAATGTGTACCCTATTCTCTTGCTATAGGGCTTCTCATGCTTCTCTTTATGTTTGAAACATCTGCCCCTAAAAAGATCAAGGCGACGATGGTAACACTAATCATATTTACGAGTATCTCATTAATGCACGCTTTCGTGTGCATATTCTTTATCCTTTACACATTGATTATGTATCTTATTGAAAGAAGACAAAAGTTTCTAGGACTTTTCATACTAGAATTAATCATCTACTTTCTAGTATTGATGTTCCTTACACAGCCCTTCTTCATGCAGGGTGTAGGAAGCTTAACCAATTGGACGTTGCAGTACGGCTTCTTGATTAGGAGGACTTTTTGGAGTTTAGGACGTGCAGCTCCCCGAACTTCAATTGATCTTATATCTCAAGCGTTCTCTCGTGCCGTTACGATTGTAACAGCTATAATATTAGGTGTAGGTTTCATTCTGCTATTAATGAAACGAGAACTGAGACAGATCGACTACGCCATCTTCCTTTCTGGAGCTATATATTCTTCTGTGGGTCTATTCCTCGATATCTTAGGCGACCGCTCGTTTTTCATCATTGCCATTCCAGTTTCTTTGGGGGCTACCTACTTCTTTGAAAGCAAGTTTATGAAATATTTTAAAGTCATTTTTTTAATTCTTGTAGTTTTATTCACTTTTATTCCGCTAAGTTCGTCGTACTTGGACAATGAAATAATGTTCCAAACAAGGGAAGCCTATCAATCTGCAAACTTCATGCTAGATAATTATAGTTGGACACAACGCAACATAATACTTTCGCATATAAGATTAATGACTTACTTAAGTAGTAGAAAAGATAGTTACGCCATATTTGTAAGTGATTTTTCGAGGACTTTCCCAGAAAGCATTGAAACTTGCGATTATATATTCTACACAGTAGGTTTGGAGAAGAGTCTCTTGAGGCTTAATTTGACGGAAAGAATGCTTTTTGAAATCGAAAACAGACGTAACATCATCTTCAATTCTGGTGCCTCTTTTGTAGCAATGAAACCTTTTTATAGTTCACGTTGACAAATGATGCGATGATATTGGAAAAGCTGAAACAAAATGAAGAAGAGATTCCTTTCACTTTTTGATGGCTATATTAGGTCTAAACTGCGCGATCGTAAAACTTCAAACAAAATCGTCTCTCAACTATCTCACATGTTTCTGAACCAGATTTCACCCATAACATTCAAAGTTTTGCAATCTTCGTTGAGAACACCCATCGGATAGTATCCTTTAGACGGTATCCAAGGAGATAAGTCAAAATGAATCACGCTGATTCCATACTTTTTGCAGATGTCATAATGATCTTGCAGATAGACATCAACGTTGGGATACCTTATGTCTCCTCCAAGATAACAATTACCCTTCAGCCCAGCATCAAGAATCGCTTTCATTCCCAGAAAGGATAGGATATAGTCTTCGAGAAGACCCTTAGCATTGGTAAGGTCACCGTCATAATAAGCTTTCTTCCAAGCATCATCGATACCTCCAAAATAGTAAAGGTGTAACTCGTAGATTATGTTTGGTTCAGGGATAGGTTTGGTTGCGAATCCACTGATGTGCCAAAAGGGACAACCAGTTTGGTATACAACTAGGTTGGGGATGATAGCACGGTATGCTCTGATGGATTTCAGCGAAAATTCATACCAAGCGTCAAAAGTTAGGTTAGGGTTTCCAGACAATTCAGCGTCTGGACATTCATCTAGGTTTTCGATGGCAAAAAGCGTGTCTCCATAGAGGTCATGCAGTTCGCGCAAAATTCTGCTCCATTGCGCAATCCACTGGTTCGTCAATTCTTCACTCATGACAATCTCAGCTTTCTTGGCCCAAGTCAACGTATCGTAACCATACCCTAAAGCCCAAGTCGCCAGAATCTTTACTTTAATGCCTCTAGCTCTAGCCCAAGTAAAAGCTTTCAATATTTGATCCTTGTAATATCTCGCTTCTCCATTAACCGTCCAAATCTCTGTGTTTTGCTCATACCAGTCGGCGTGAAAGGCAATGCTGATCACGTTGGCACCCGATTCCTTTACTAAGTCAAACCAGTGTTCAGTCCAATCTGAAGGACGAAAACAATGAACGCCTAACCATCTCGTAATTAGGGTGCCAGATGAGGGCACACGTATCTCGCTTGAAGATAGACCTTGAGATGTCAATATGATCGAAGAAAGAACTAATGCGACGACAAGGTAGGTGACATCCCATCGCGTGTTTATCCGATACATACGTATGATATCGCATGACTTAATATAAGTATTTCTTAATTTCCTTTAATACTTTACAGTGACAAACATTCATTGAAGGGACAGATAGCAAAGTGAGTAGATTCTAGGATCCCATGCCAAAGCTTGTTAGTACGCTTCGAATGCTTCAACAACTAGAGTTCTACTGAAGAATGTCACAACGGCATGGAATATCCAAAAAAGTGCGCTGGGGGTACTTTACATATTATTTTGATCTTATGAAACTTTTTTCGAGTACAGATCACATTGTTATCGTGTTTGGACTGCTTAACATTTTGTTTTGAAACATCCTGAGGAAACGATCGTGTTAACCGTGGCTTGAATTGAGCCAAGAAAAGGCAGTTTTGCTTCTTCCAAAGTAAATCGGGGTTATTATAAAAGTTTCAATCAGAGACACTGTTTATATGCATAATTTAACAGCTATGGTCAGGAACTTTGACATCGAGGACAAAGTAACTTTTCATTACAGACATAATAGACTGTGATGCCCTAACTTTATACTACAAGTCTGCCACATTGTTTGTTTTCCGTACCAGAGAGGATTGCTGGGTGTGGTTATGCAGAAGCGCTTCACTGCGGTATACCTGTGATTGCTACATCTGTACGGGGTATTCTCGGCATGATCGAGAACGGTGTGAGTGGCATTCTGATCCGAGCTGACGACCCGGTTGACCTGGCGAATGCAATGTCATTACTTCTAGATAATAACGCCCTCAGGAGAAAGAAAACTTGCAGAAAATGCAAAGAGAGTACTTCATTGTCGACACTATAAGGTAAGACTACGCTAGAAGAGGCTTTAATGCAATTATTGAAAGCGGCCCACTTTACGCGCGCTAGGTGATCACATTGAAAGTCTGTTTGGTGTATACATCGGGAATATCTACAATTAGAGGCGGCGGAATAGCTTGTAAGATAAAGAACATAGTCAAAGAAACAAATAATGAAATAGACTATACTATTGTAACAAGCATTGAAAAAGCTGATGATGCTGATATAAAATTTTTCGATGATCTTGGGGTCAACGTCAAAGGGATATCATTGTCTCAAAATTCTATACTTGATTGCTGGAGATTTTTCAAGTGTGTTCCAGACACAAAATTTGATATAATCCATTTCCATGAGTTGCCTTTAGCTTGGGATATTCGGTTTGGGCTCTCGCTGGGATTATGCCTTTTGAAATCGAAATTTAGGAACACGCCTCTTATATATGAGCACCAAATCGCCACCGGAGATAACCTATGCATACTTCATCTGGCATGGCAACATACCATATTCAAAGTTCTATTTCCCTTGTGGGACAAAGTTATAGTAAACTCCAAGTACATGCTAGATGAAGCATCGAAACTTGTCCGACGCAACTCGAAGAAAATTGAACTTGTACCAATTGGTGTAAACTTCGGGGAAATTCAGAATTCGGCCCAAATGAATCTTAACTGTATTTCATTACTCTTTTTCGGTCATTTGTCACGTATAAAAGGAGTAGATATTCTTGTCAAGGCTTTTCACAAAGTTAGTCAGCGCAATCGCGAAGTCCATCTGCATCTTGTAGGAGCTGGAGAACTAAGAGGATTTTGTGAGGATTTTGTTCAAAAGAAAAATCTTAGTAATAGAGTACATTTTTGGGGGTCTCAGCCACAACACCTTTTGTTTCGTGTTATCAAAGGGGCCGACATTTGCGTCTTTCCGTCAAGAAACGATGCAGGACCTTTGACGGTATTGGAGGCTATGGCTGCTGGAAAACCAATCATTGCCACACGTGTAGGAGGAATTCCTGAGTTTGTGAAAGATGGAAGAAACGGAATATTAGTTGAGCCTAAGCCTAGCCAGCTCGCGAGGGCTATGGAATTTTTGTTGGATAACGTGGATCTTAGACAGAAAATTGGAAGGAATAATTCTCAAGACATAATCACTCATTCTTGGAAAAAGGCATCGAAGGAATATGTTAGGATATATCAGTCTTTTGTCAGATAGAAGAAGCAAATTTATGATCTCAACTAGATAACAAGGGGAAACAATGATTGGCGGCCCATACTAGCGTGATAATCTTGACGTTTAAAGCCGCCTTGAATGAGCAAGCACTATGGATTTAAAAGTCTAAGGTGATCGTTTTTTAAGGCTCTTTGATATTTCGGCCCGTATGTGTGATCGATTCGTGCAAGCATATAAAAATACTTTAAACGGATGGGGTTAACGCAACAATTTTGTCGGATCCTAAAGTCGATGACGGAGATATAATAGGCGCGGGAGCTGTCGTTACCAATGCTACCCATATGAAATGTATGAAGTAACAAATAAGGCTTGAAAATGGGAAAACTAATTGAATAAAAGCATTGACGTTTTGGTCTTAAGTCCACCAAGCCCTCCACTTCAAGATATGGGCAGGGATTGGGCAGGGGGATTTGGCATCGCTCTACCAGTGCGACGGAAAGATTATGGACAGAGCAGCAAACCACCTTTTCACTCATTTCTACCTTACGCATCCTCAGTTTTGTCCAAGGAATCCTATGACTATGACATCTTGGATTCCCAGAGATTAAAGTACAACAAGTTTCAGGTTTTGAGAGATGTTAAGAAGCGAAACCCTGGTGTTATTTTCTCCTTAATTGGGCTTCCCTCGCTTAAAAAAGACCTCGAATTGTTAGGCATGATTAAAGAATCTCTTCCCAACACATTGGTGGTCGGCGTCGGAACGATATGTCGAGTTGTTCAAAATGACATTTTACTTAAGAGCAAAATTGACCTTGTATTAAGAAATAGCTATCCCTATGTTTCTAATTTACTTGATCTCATTAAGACTATAGAACTAAGACAAAATCTCAAAAAAGTTCACGGGATCTCATATGTTAAGGATAGGAATGTAATTACTACGGTTGAATCTCCAGATGTGGGTCTAGACAAGTTACCACCCCCTCATTATGATGCCCTCCAACTCGATGGATACGAGAACTTTGTGGATTTGGATGGCAATCGATATGATTATATTCCAATCTTGGGAAGCAAGGGGTGCCCGTATTCTTGCATTTACTGCCCATATCCATTGGGATTCGGCAAGAAGTGGACGCACAGATCTCCCAATGACATTGTTGATGAGATAGAATATCTTTGCACCAGGGGTGTTAAAGGTTTTCTGTTCAGAGATCAATCATTTCCAATGAATAAGAAATATGCAACAAGAATCTGTAAGGAAATCATTCATAGGAAACTCCATATAGCATGGTTTTGCGAGGCAAGAGTGGACCATATATCAAGGGACCTACTCGAAATAATGAAAAAAGCTGGCTGCAAGCGGATCCACTATGGAGTTGAAACCGGCGATCCGTGGTTGATCAAATGGGGAAAACCCCAAACAGACCTTGACACAATTCGAAAAGCATTCCGATTGACAAAGGAGGCAGGGTTATGGACCAATGCTCACATAATATTGGGATGGCCAGAGGAAAGCCTCGAAAGTTTAGCTGAAACATCTAGATTCGTCACAAAAATAGACTCCGACTCCGCAAATTGGAACGTTCTGACGCCTTATCCTGGGACAAAGCTTTACGAAATGGTGAAAGAAGCCAACCTGATTTTGACGCATGATTGGTCAAAGTACACGTCGCATGAAGTTGTTATGAAAACAAAATGGTTAAACGCCATCGAACTTCAAAAGGCCATAAATAAAATTAAGCAAGATTATTTGAAAAAGAGAATCAGAAAACTTCTTTTGTACACCATGAAGAAACCTCGATTCGTTGCTAATGAACTAAAGAACATTATCGAAGGATACTTAATGTAGGGTATACGCGCGCACTTCTATTATGAGACCAAAACTCGCTACTGCCACATATTCGGAGATAACTTTAGGCTAGCGTTTCGTTAGGATATACCTGAAAAGGATACCGATGAGATGAAAAACTCTTTCCTCATGAAACTATAGCGAACCTCTTAAGGACGTAGATGCGTACAAAGTTTTTGGGTACTAACGCGAGTGCCAAACAAATTTGAAGCATCATACCTAGCTGAACGTTTATATGTTGCAACCCCATAGAGTGGGCGCTTAATGGAGTTAATACTCCTTATATATTGTTGCCACTTTCCAACGCTACATATAATTACTTATACTTCACCTACAAACATTCAACAAAAAAGGAATAACTATCCCCGAATTCTCTCCAATCATAATTCTGTCCGCACTCATGGTACAAATTCTGGCCGTAACTGTACTATCAAAAAGGAAAAACCCACCTATAAAAACGAAACATAGTTTCTTAACCATCTCTTTTTCTAAGTTCACGCTAACCTCTACGCCCATTTCCACGTCAGCCACTTTGAATATGATCGCGAGTCATGTCCATTATTCTCATAGGGAGGAGTTAAGCACACGCATCATAAAATGACAAAAACTTAATGGAGGAGTAAACTACGAAGAAAAAAGCACTAATCGCAACAATTGTAATTCTTACTTTTGTGTCCTTGATCTTTGCACTCCCATCTGAATCAAACACCGCAAAAACCAACCTAGAATACCTGCTAAGCCGAAGAACATCTATTCGAAATTGGGATACTATACCTATAGAAGACGAAATCATAACATCGATTTGTAAGAACTCCTTTGCTTCTGCATTTGACTTGAGCGGGATTGAATTATACATGTTAAATTCTTCAGGGACCTATCAACATGACAAGGAAAGCAAGCTATTCGTGTTGAAATTTTCCGAAGATAAACGATACGAGCTTGGATTGAAAATAGAACAAACATTCATTGCGAATGCACCATGCGTAATAACTGTGATATGGAATGACGAGATAGAACCTAATCCATTAAGTGCCTACAGAAAGGGAGGAATAATTGTTCAAAACCTCTACGTTCTTGCTGTTAAACACAATCTAGGCGGAGTATGTATTGGAAATAGGATCTATACCAATGAAACAACATAAGTATCCAACTACATCTAAGATTACCCTCTAATCTTAAACCCGTTCTACTTTTCCCAGTAGGTTACCTGCTCACAGCTCAAAGTTATTCAAACGGAAACCTGCAATCTACTATTGGAAACCTGCCTAAACCCCTTGAATCCAGTGCTGACATCGTTAAACTATTCCAAGAACCACACCAATTGTCAATTAGATGGGAAAACATTACCATGCCTCAGCAAAAACTCTCTAATATGCTTTGGGCAACTTATGGGTATTCACTCCTTGGAACGGGACATCGAACGGTACCAAGTGCTTACGGTGAATATCCCTTCCAAATATATGTCTGCAATGAAACTGGAGTCTACAACTACACGGCTGAATCTCACTCATTGTATCAAACAAGTCTCATGGACAAAAGGTCAGATATAATAAGGCATGCTAGCGCGCCGGAATACTTGGAAAGAGCCCCAGCATTTTTTGTCTTCTGCTGGAACAGCCAAGTAGGGACACATAATGCCTCGGATTCTGACAGCGGAGGAAGATTCATCAACGTGGGATTTGGATGTTGCCTTCAAAACCTATGCTTGTCCGCCACAGCATGGAACATCAGTATTTCGGCCCCTTTCTACACAGATAATTACGACGCGCTTCGAACAGATCTATCAGATTTGCTTCTTCCAAACGTTTATCCCATGTACCTTATAGGGCTAGGTGAGACGTATGAGGATAAAGATCCACCATTAATCCCAGATTTCACGACAATGATGTTTTTGCTAATTTTACTGTTCTCCACAATGGTCATCTTCATCGCAAAGAAAAAGATGGCCAAAAACAAGAACTTGAATCAAATACGCCTCACTACGGCGCCATCGAGTAACTGGGTGCAGAGGAAGGCAATACGGTTCGTGCAAGCATCACGGGAACCGTTTGCGGGGAATTCTGCAAGGAAGCCAGAAAGATCCCGAACATCTGCTACCTCGGCTGCCCCCTTTGCTCCATCACCTGTGCCCTAGCCAGAGCCACTGGAATGCTCATCGTCATCGAAAAAACCAGCCTCTCCCTAGACGGCAAAACCGTCGAAGCCCACTACCGAGTCATCGAGGAATAAGGAAATGCTGTTTCCCCTCAGCCTTTCGGACATCAGCCTCTGGATCGCCGTCATCGCCATGACCCTGCTGGCAACATCGGAGGTGCTCTTCCTTACCACGGAGAAACCAGCATCGTCATGGAGGAAAAACGATTAAAAATGGCTGCATTCATTTTTGCTATACTATTCATGCTCACTGTCCTCATAAGAATCCACGAAATAATAACAAAGCCATGACATATGGCTCAAAATTGTTGCCAAAAATCCATCCTGCCAGCACCTTTTTAGAGATCAAAGCTGATCATGAGGTGTGACTTTTGCGAAGCAATCCATCTACACCGTTAAATTTAAACCAGTACATAGTAAACGTTGCAACGAAAGAGAGCCCGGAAACAGTTGAACAACTCGTTAAGCTGGTGCAGCAAAAGTATCCCTTATCCGAGCAAGAAATCATAGAATGCATACTACGCCTACAGAATCAAGGAAAACTAATCTTAGAGGAACACACAGCGCGGCTTCCCCGCACAGCAGAAGGCTATTTCCTCACTAAACAAGCCACGTGGTACTGGGTCATCATCGCCCTAGCCATCACGACTATCGCCCTCGTCTTCACTGTCCCGGAAGATGCTTACCCCATCGTCTACGCAAGATATGTGCTTGGATCCATCTTCGTCCTATGCCTTCCGGGCTACAGTTTCATCAAAGCATTATTCCCAGCTAGAGAGTTCGACAGCATTGAGCGCGTCGCCCTAAGCATTGGGATGAGCCTGGCCCTTGTTCCTATCACCGGCCTCCTCCTCAACTACACACCCTGGGGCATAAGAACCACACCGATCGCCCTCAGCCTACTCGCCCTAACCATAACCTTTGCCACCGCCGCGGTCATGAGGGAATTCTATCTCACTCGTATACAAGAGAACAGTCGACGTTTTCGGTGACAACTAAAGATATTCTATAAGATTGTTTTATAAAAGTTTAAGAACCCTACAAAAAATGCAGATGAACAATTTTATGAGAGATGATCCCACGTTTTCAGTTGGGCACCTAACCATTAGTTAACTATTAGGAAAGGCGTCGTCAAATCATACATTATTTTGCGCTGTCATGGAAATTCGAGGCGTCTCGATTGGAAACTAGTAACATAGCTAAAGGAACCTTCCAAATCGCATTGACCAACGCCTTTCAATACCTAGTCATGGGGCTCTTCTACGTCGTTGTCACCAAAACAAACGCCCTAACCCCAACAGATTTAGGAGTTCTGTCCATCCTTTCTTTCCTTGCCTCAACCTTCTCCCTCCTAACCGGGATAGGCTTACCCACAGCCCTAACCAAATTCGCGTCTGAAAACTTGGGGAAAAATCAGCAGGAGGAAGCCACAGCAATACAAAAAACCGTAGCAAGAGCCGTTCTGATACTATCAACAGCAGGCTTCGCCATAGCCACACTCTCATCAGGCCTGCTTTCCCAATATTTCTGGAAAACGTCTGCTTACGCGGTGCTGATAATTTTTGTGTTTTTGTATGCGTTCCTCTTCAACATAACAACATTATGCAACTCTACGTTACAGGCGTTCTGCCTCTTCGGAAGAATGGCTATGGTATCCATCGTGTCCGTAATCTTGACCCGAACGATAGGTGCCATACTAGCCCTGCTTAACATGAGCATCCAAGGGGTATTGATTGGTTATATAGCTGGGTCATTTATTGCCGTGGTCGCCGCCTTAAACTTTTTACGCGGCAAGTTGCCAGAAACGACGCACAACGTACCCCTGAAGCCTCTACTCCACTTCGGCCTTCCCCTATTTTTGAGCTCCCTAACGCTCCTCGTCTTAAACTGGGCAGACATCGTGATTATAGCCTCCATGACCCTAAACTACTCCTTAGCAGGAATCTACTACATCGTAGTCAACAGCGTAAGCGTCCTCTCCATACTATGGATTCCGATCACGACCACCATATTCCCCGCGCTCTCAGCCCAACACGGCCTCAAAAACCCTCAAGGCGTAAGCTGCATTCTGAAAATCACGAGTCGATACCTAGCCTACATCATCTTCCCAAGTTGTCTAGGCCTAGCAACCATAGCCCCCACCGCACTGACCTTCTTCTACGGACCAGATTATGCGTCGGGAGCCACACCCCTGGCCCTACTATCCATCGCCACAATCATCCTATCCCTCTACTCATTGTTTATAACTGCCCTAACAACCATCGAAAAAACAGTCCAAATCCTGAAAATCAACACCATCTCCGCCCTCTCGTCTATCATCATGCTCCTAGCCCTCGTACCATTCCTTGAAGCAACCGGAGCAGCCGTAGCACGCCTAGCCACGCAAGTGATAAGTCTCACCCTCGCAACCTACACACTTCGTAAGGAAATCAAAGTTCAGATAGACAGAGAAGCGCTATGGAAATCGGCCTTGGCCTCAATCTCAACCATCCCATTCCTATTTGCGCTCGAGTTGACCATAAGCTCAAAACTTCCCCCCATTGAAACCCTTGCCGTAGAAATCATCACTGCGGCCGGAATCTACGCGTTATCGCTTTACGCCCTGAAAGCCCTAAACAACCAAGACTTCGAGTTGCTGAGACAAACATTCCCAAAGCCACTGACAAAATACATCGACATCCTCGAGAGCATCATAGTTCGGCCCTAACTTAACCAGTTACTACCTTAAAACCTCTTACGTATCGGCCAGTTATTCTGCCGGTATACATATGAGTCCGGCGACTGGCGATACCAAGTGTAAACCATAGAATCATAACGCTGAGTAGGCAAAACCTGGGCAATATATAGTTTTCTCCAACTAACCTGCCAGATGTACGGTTATGGCTTGTTGAGGGCTCTCTTAGTTGCGGTTTCTTCGGTTCCCATGCGACATTTCAGGGAGGACCGTTGATGCTTCTATGGAGGGAACCAGCCAGGGGAGAGATAAAACTAAAGCCCAAGAAGAGTATAGTTCATAAGCTGTTTTGATCCTTTGACGTTAGAGCAAGTGAAGGTCATTTGCGATGCTCTCGAAGAATATCTGGCAAAGTGTCCTTACTTATGAAAAAGTCGTGCGGTCGAGGCTTGTATAAAAAATTTCATATTCGAGAAAACGTTACGTGATAAGGATTATTGCTGTCCGAGGTCTTGGGATCCACGTTGCAGTCGTTTCAGACAACGAGGAGAGTTCAAGGCCTCTGGTGTAAGAGGAAGAAACGAAGAATGAGTAAATGACTAGAAAAGAACACCATATGGTAGGCATAGGAATTTCAATCATCGGCTCTGGAGTCGTCGGACAGGCTACTGGAATGGGTTTGTACACGCATAGTCGCGATCTAGTTTTCTTTGTCATTGACAAGAGAAAGTTAGAAGATTTAAGGGAACGCAGGCACACAACAGCTGAAACACTCGAGGCCGTTGAGCGTTCGAATATATCAATGATTTCGGTTCCCACGCCCACGGTAGACAAACGTATAGACCTTTCCTATGTCAAAGTAGCCCTAGACCCGCTGAAAAGCGAAGCCGCCCAGACCAAAATAGAGGATAAAGATTGGGGAAAAAAGACCGTGCGATCGACTGCCCGGGGAACTCCCTTAAACGCAGGGATCGCCTCAGCATAATCGCGGAAATACTTGAGATAGCAAAGGACGGCGCCCTCAAAACTCCAATCATGTACAAGGCAAATCTGAGCTTTGCTAAGTTGAATGAGTATTTTCTCTTTCTCCTTGAAAAAAAGCTCGTCGAAGTCGTTGTACAGAACGGAGAGACAACATATAAAACGACCCCCAAAGGTCTGAAATACCTTCAGAGCTATAAGCAGATCAAAGATCTCCTAAGGATGAAAGAAGAAAGAAGCGTTAAGAACGCAAAATCGCCGTATGATTATAAGACTTACGGCTAAGCGGAAAAGAATTACTTAGACATTTTTCTTTTACAAAAGTATCCTAAAATATCCCTTACTTACACTAAGTATAAAATAGGGAGGCATGATAAGGAGCATGGTGACGGAGATGATAACAAGCAGGGAGATGCGCGCCCTTGAGGTGAATTCTGAGTATTTCGGTGTTTCGAGGCTGCAATTGATGGAAAACGCTGGGCGAAGCGTTGCCGCTGAAATCGCTTCAAGGTTTACACCTGACAAGGCGAAGGTCGCTGTTTTCTGTGGGTTGGGCGGAAATGGAGGAGACGGCTTCGTTGCAGCCCGTCACCTAACCTGCTTAGGCTTCAAGGTGGACGTGATACTCGCTGGGAGGTCCGAGAGCATCGCAGACGATGAAGCTCGAAAGAATTGGCTTGCCCTACAACCCATGAAGGGCACCGTCATATTCCACGAGGTTATTGACTCATCCCTCGTCCCAAGCATTGAAGCCGAGGTCGTGGTGGATGCCTTGCTTGGGGTGGGCTTGAAGGGAACCCTACGCCCACCCGTTTTACAGATGGTGAGAGAGATTAACAAAGTGAAGGCCTTTCGCGTTTCTGTAGATGTCCCCACCGGTATTGATTCGGATTCCGGCGATGTCTTGGGCAAAGCCGTGAGAGCTAATCTAACCGTCACGTTTCATAAAAAGAAGCCGGGATTAGTGAAAGCAAAACGATACACGGGACAGCTGGTTGTGAGGGATATAGGGCTGCCTTCTGAATTTGAACGGTTCGCGGGTCCGGGCGACGTTTCTCTGGTCGTTAGGCCCCGTCCATCAGAGGCTCACAAGGGTGAATTCGGCAGGCTCTTGGTGGTTGGTGGAAGCGAGGTGTTTTCAGGGGCTCCAACTCTCGTAGCCATGGCGGCTCTCCGCACAGGCGTCGACCTCACCTACATCGCTGCTCCGCAAAAAACCGCCTACGCCATTTCCTCCATATCTCCAGACCTGATTACCATCAAGCTAGAGGGGGATCACCTCAACCCCCGCAACGTGGCAGTTATTAAACGATATTTGGAAACTTCTAACGCGGTTGTGATGGGTCCGGGATTAGGGCTCCATGCGGAAACCAAAAAAGCCGTCGCGGGGATTGTCAATTTGATGGAGGAAGCGAAGACTCCGTTGCTGTTAGACGCTGATGGGCTCAAGGCCTTTGCTGAGTTTAAGCGCAAGGTAGGCTTCCCCCTCGTTTTGACGCCCCACGCCGGAGAATATCGAATCTTGACCGGGAGGGAGCCGCCGAGGGACTTAGAGGAGCGGGCAACAGAGGTGAAAAAATCCGCCGAGGAACTGGGGGCTGTGATTCTGTTGAAGGGGCACGTAGACGTGATCTCTGACGGAAAACACGTCAAACTCAACTTTACAGGCAACCCCGGGATGACGGTGGGCGGAACCGGCGACACCCTCTCCGGCATCATCGGAGCCTTCCTAGCACAGCGCGCCGACCCCTTCGAGGCAGCCGTGGCTGGGGCCTTCATCAACGGAGCCGCTGGAGACTTTGTGCAGAGCGAGAAGGGCTACCACATGGTTCCCACAGACATCATCGACTGGATTCCACGCGTCATGAACGACCCCATGTCTCACGTAAAGGTGCGAAAAAGTGCGTTCTGAGGACGTTAAGATCTGCGTCTATCACGCGAGGCAGTGCGACCCTAAAAAATGCACCACGCTAAAGCTGAGGCGTCACCACCTCGTTAGGGTGGTTCATCGGATCCAAGGACTGCCCCGTGGGGCGGTTATCCTCAATCCCTTCTCTGAAAAGGCGTTTTCTCCAGCAGACCGCGAGAGGTTAGAAAGGAAGGGATTAGCCGCCATAGACTGCAGTTGGATGCACGCAGACGAGGTGTTTGAGCTTTCCATAAGAGGGGCTTCACGTTGCCTACCATACTTAGTAGCGGCAAACCCCGTGAACTACGGCGTGCCCACCAAGCTAAGCACGGTGGAGGCGTTGGCCGCCGCATTATATATTACTGGCTACATGGACAAGGCCGAGCGTCTGCTTTCCATCTTCAAGTGGGGTCTCCACTTTATCGTGTTGAATCGAGAATTTTTAGAAAGCTATGCTAAAGCTAAGGACAGCCGTGAGGTTGTGGAGCTACAAAAGAGATTTATTCCTTAATTGAGCCCCATCTTCCAGTATTAAAATATTGGATAATCGTTCTTGCATAGAGTAAAAGAAGGGGTGGGATTCCCTTTTTACCATGGCATGTATTTCATGTGATAGACTTTGAAGGGACCGATGCTCTTTCTTGGTTTCCTAAGGAACGCGCTCTCCACACCCGTGAGGACAGTCATAACGCTGGCGGTTCCCTCTTGCTGTTTCTCCACTCTTGCTCCCCAGATAACCTTTGCGTCCGGTGGGATAGATCGTTTCACCAGCTCTCCTGCAGTATAGACCTCGTGGAGGGTCATGTCTTCCCCACCCGATACGTGTATTAGTAGTCCACGAGATTTGGTTATGTCCTCTATGTCAAGCAGCCGTCCAGATAACGATCTCTCCACAGCGTGCTCTACTCTGTTCTCCCCCTTGCCTTCCCCGACTCCCAATGATGCTAGGCCGCCACCTCTCATGATTGCCTGCAAGTCTGCGTAGTCTAAGTTAATTAAGCTCGCAGTTGTTATCGTTTCGGTTATGCCTTTAATGAATTTTCCTACCATTGTATTGGCTACACCCAGAGCTTCTCTGAAGGGCAGGTTTCCAGCAACTTTGATGAGTCTGTTGTTGTCAATTAAGACGACGGTGTCGCAAGCCATTTGGAGCCGTTGTAAACCTTCTCTTGCCATTTCCATTCTCGCTGTTTCGATTTGGAAGGGAAGCGTGGCCACGCCTATAATCAATTGTGGTCCTCCAGCGTATCTTTTGCGTAGTTCCTCTGCTAAGGCGCAAATACCACCAGTTCCGGTGCCTCCGCCCATTCCGGCTACTAGGAATATGATGTTCGATCCAGATGTTTCTTCGATGACCTCTTCCATGGTTTCTTGCATGGCTCTCTCCCCTAGTTTCGGATAGCCTCCGCACCCAAGCCCCTTTGTTACCTTTTCGCCGATGAGGATTCTTCTATCAGCCTCGCAAATAGCCAAATGGTTTGCATCCGTGTTCACTGAGATAAGTTTTCCTCCAGCGATACCTCTCTCCTTTACCCATGATATCACGTTGCATCCGGCTCCGCCTATACCTACAGCCAAAACCGTTGGCTTGGCAAGTCGCGCTAGTTGCTCGATTCTCTCTTGCTCTTTTAGAATGAATTTTTCTCTTTCAAGTTTCTTGAGCTCCAGTTCCTCCAATTTTACACTTTTTTCCATGTGTGTCTCTCCTCAACACAACTACAGTATTAGCAACATCCGGCGTATATAAATCTTGCGTCGTGCGACTCACGATTCACTATAATCGGGGGTCTGAATCAGAATATTTATATAGGTGGTCAGCCATATTCTTACTCGATATGTCCAAAAAAGGACATATTGTACACGCGTCTAACGCGAAAACTGTTTGACGGAACTACACAAGGGCGTTAAAAAATGGAAAGTAAGAGGGTTTGTTCGGCGGGGAAACTTGAGCTGATGAAGAGGTTCATGAAGACCTTCGTGGGAAACGGTTTCTATTTAATCATCCGACAGGGTGAAAGATACCTCATAGTCAACAGCATCGGGATTGTCCAGAAGACCGACGAGTCTTGTCCCATCAAGGAGGTTCCAGTTGGTGACTACTTCTTCCGCCTCTTAGCCAAGGACGAGGACGACTTGGAGATTTCCCTTCTTTGCAACTGGAGTGAACAGCTCATCCAGAACCTGTTAGACAACTACGCTCTAGCCAGGAGTGCAGAGTTCAGGGTGATCCTGTTGCACAAGGGTCCATCGCCGAGCAACCCGAATAGCTGGTTTATAATGTGGGGCGACCAGTTGGAGAGGGCTATAAAGCTGAAGGTAAACGGGAAAGAGGCCCCCTTCCAAACGGACAACCAAGTCTTCGTTTCTTTGCCCTACGTTTCCTAGCGGCCGTTCCAGAGACCCCTACATAATTCTTCTTTTCGAAGGACGTGCACCAAGAATAAGATGAGTTATACCCGTGTCTTCCCGTTCTATAAAAACCAGCACCAAAACCGGACTGGTCTACCGCGCGCAGGCCAACTTAACAGAAGAAGCCACAGTAGCTAAATGTGTAAAAGTGATTAATCTCTCTGGATCGATTACGTGATGAAACGTTCGTCGGTGAAGTATCTGTTTCCGCTATCAACCGCAACGGTAACCACATTCTTACCTGGTCCAAGTTTCTTAGCTTCATTTATAGCTACGAGTACGTTTGCTCCCGTAGACATCCCGCAAAGCATCCCTTCTTCCTGAGATAATCTATATGCCATATTTCTGGCATCCTCATTGCCAACGAAAACTACTTCGTCAACAAGGCCGCTTTCTCTCATTTGCTCCATAATTCCTCCGGTTATTCCCGGAATGAACCTTGCTTCTGGAGAAAGAGGATCTATCCACCCTGGCCACCCTGCTGGCTCAACGGCAACGCATTTCACATGGGGAATCTTTTCCTTCAAAACTTGGGCGACGCCCATGAAATTGCCACCAGTACCTATAGATGACACGTAGACATCAACATTGCCTCCGGTTTGTTTCAAAATCTCTCTACCTAAATCATTGTGCGCAAGTACGTTACTTGGGTTGCTAAATTGTCGGGCCCACCAAACATCCGGTTTGCTTTCCTCTATCTCCTTACATTTTACTCTACCGGGAATCTCAACCCTTGCTCCATGAACGCCGGCATCGCGCGCAATTTTCGTCTCGACTAGCGGCACCGTTTCAATTTCTGCGCCGAAACGGTACAGCGTCTTTTTCTTTTCCTCTTGCCATACCTCTTGCGGATAGAATATTCTCACTTTGTATCCCTTTACAGCGCCAACAAAAGCCAAGGCAATAGCGGTGTTGCCGGAGCTAGATTCGATTATGGTGAAACCCGACTTGAGGATACCAGCTTTTTCTGCGTCTTCAATCATACGGAGGGCTATCCTATCCTTGTAACTTCCGCTGGGGTTAAGATACTCTAACTTCACCAGCACATTCGCTTCTATACCCTTAGTCACTTTATGCAACCTTATCATTGGTGTATTGCCAACTAACTCAAGAATACTGTCCACAACTTTCATTTCAAGCACCTGTTTCGTTTCACATCTAATATTAATTAAAAATTTACTGAAGTCAGGCTGGTGTGCTGGTCGTA
>Ga0315314_1000898_pt1 | contig 29164 bp, 27 predicted proteins | sample TDP9_MG_FD_203631 | JGI IMG/M metagenome (GOLD analysis project Ga0315314, IMG submission 203631) | Freshwater sediment microbial communities from Lake Towuti, South Sulawesi, Indonesia - TDP9 | ecosystem: Environmental > Aquatic > Freshwater > Lake > Sediment | place: Indonesia: South Sulawesi... | reverse complement strand
ACGTCTCGGATGGCAGCTTTCTTTTGAACGTATCGAATTTGTTCCAATAGCACATCGCGGGATAGGTTGACTACTGGCCTGCCTACATTTCTCTTCCTTGTGCAGAACCTGCAGTATGTTGCACAGCTGTTTGAAACGCACATAAGGACCCTGTCGGGATATCTGTGAACCAGTCCCGGCACGGGGCTGTCTCCTTCCTCGTTTAATGGGTCTTCAACACCGGATGGGTCTTGGAGTTCTAACGGGCTTGGGATGCACTGCTTCCATACGGGGTCATCGACTTCTTGGATGAGGTCAAAATAATATTTTGAAATTCTCATCGGGTATTTTTCTACAACGGCCTTGAGGCTTTCTACGTCTACTTCGAACTTGCTGATTATCTGGTCTGGGTGGGTTATGCTTTGCGCGAGAATCCGTTTCCATTCTTCACCCATACTGTTTTGCGCGCACTCTATAGCACTGTAGTAATGCTACAAAAAATGTGTACAGGAGCGCTTCCTTATTTAAGTCTTTCTATCATGGGATACTGTAAACTTATTTGTCATGGTGTTGCTCAAAGATGCTTTCTTATCATTTCTATAAGTTCACGGTATTCCTCATCCGTAAGCCTTTTCTCTTCATGAGGTCTAACCCAAACAGGTAGCCCTTGGAATCCGTCGCTTTTGTAACGAGGAATTAGATGCCAATGCATGTGGGTTGAAATGTTGCCCAAAAGTGCATAGTTCATTTTATATGGAGTAAACGCTTCGTCCAGCGCTTTAGCAACTCTGATCATTTCCTCACAAAAATGGATTCTCTCGTCAAGAGAAAGGTGATAAAGTTCTGTCACATGCCACTTGTACGTCACAAAAGTGTAACCTCCAAAGAATTGATCCCTGTTTAGTCCAACAACTGAAAGATCCAATTCGGATATTCTAAATGGATTATTCTTGTCAGTTACTATCTGGCATATTTTACATTCTCTTTCCATTTTGGAAACTTCTCTCTTGAGTTTTTCTGCACTTTCTTCTTCCTTTCAATCAGAGCTTATGACAAATAAGTTTACAGCATCCTATGATGGTATCTACACTAGTGAATCTAGAAGTCTCCTCTCGGTAACAATGCCAACTAGTTCTCCATCCCTGGCCACAGCTAATCTTCTTATTTTCCTATCCCGCATCATTCTGAGCGCCTCAATCACAGATTCGTCCGCCTCGATTGTTACGATATTCGGAGACATTATGTCTCTTACACTTGTCATCCTAGGGTCCTTACCCCACCTCAAAACTTTCTCAACCATATCTCTTTCAGTGACGATGCCAACGGGGACTTCTCCGCTCATTATAATGATCGCGCCGATATTCTCCATAACCATCTTCTCGGCTACGGATGCAACAGTCTCAGAAGGCGCAGCAGCGACAGGAGGGCTTCTCATGACAGAGCTGACCGAAGCCTTGGATGTGAGGTAACTCCACCTACTCAAGAGCAATTCACCATACAAGTTGTAAGCCGGCATCTCTAATATGCTTTACGAGAGCCAGCTGGCCTGGTCACTATGAATCGCTACACGACGAAGAGCCTTCTACTCTCCCTAATAGGGCAGTTCACAGAATAGCCCCGCTCGGATACGCGTGAAAGTAAGCCTCGTCCTAGCCCGGGCTAATGAGAAGAAGGTCTGATATCAGCATGTCATATGGCGCCGTTAATTACTCAAGCCTTTCTCAGCATAAAAGACTAGATAGGAGCATAATTCGCCCTTGAGCAACTTGTACTGGCAAATCGCTGAAACTACATTGCCTTTTTGCACCTTTGAACATAGTCCAAGACTTTCCAGTTTCTCCACTACTGGCAAAATCGTTTTTGCGCCCTGATACATTCTTCTTGAAGTTGGCATAACATTTCTGGTTATGTCCTCGATTTCAATATTTTTGAATCCTGTTTCCTGCAAATATCTTTTGAATTCAGTGATAGACGCTAGGTTTGGGATAACCCATCCCTCCATCCATTTTTCAAGAATTTCTTGCTCGCCTTCGGTAAACTTATCCTTCCTTTTGAAACCATCTGCAATAATTAAGCGACCATCATTCGTGAGTATTCTCCTAGCCTCGCTGGCGAAGTCTTTCTTTCGTATTGCATAGCATATACTTTCAAGCCCCCAAACAACGTCGAAGGATTCATTTGGAAACTTGGTGACGGTGAAGTCGTCGACAAAGAATTTCACCAGATGGTCAACCTTGTTTTCCTTTGCTAGCATCCTTGCCTTCTCGACTTGTGCTTCATTGATGTTTATCCCTATCACCTTTGCTCCGATGTTCTTTGCCAGCCAGATTGAACTTCCGCCAAGCCCACAGCCAGCGTCCAGAACAGTATCGCTGGAAGTAATTCTGGCTTTTGCGGCAAGAACCCGATTCATATTGAGAACCGCCGCGCGGTGATCCCTGTGTTCAGAATCATAGAATCCGTAGTGAATGTTGATGCCGTGCTCTGCTCTGTAGTTGACATCATAGTAGTTATAGAACTCTACTAATCGCTTCTTGAAGTCCGTATCCAACCTCTCAGAATCAGATTCGATCTCCGTCACATCCAGACTTCTCCTATTGATATCTTACAAGTTATCCATCATAACATTTATCATACGCTCTCACAGCACGGTTGGACCAAATGGGTTAGCAGCCTGAACAGCAAACCATGAGATGGCAATTAGACAGTCGCTAACATAAAGCTTATTCTAAATGTGAACACAAAGACCATCTCAGATGAATTGACGCTGTCATGGAATCAAGTCCGGCGGGTTTAGTTGGGCAAGGCTCTGCTGGAGATATGTCTGACCAGACAGCTGGCTTTGACACATGGAAGATAGAGCATATGTAGAGATTAGTGAGAACGGTCGAGAGCCACGCAATATACCGAAGATACGAAGGCAATGTGGACTTGGATGGCAACTAGATCAGCACAAGACTTTCTGAGGAGGCGGATGACCGAAAACTGCCTAAGTCGACAAATCATCCGTGATGACTTCTTCATCGGTAGAAGTGTTGAATGTGCAGTGGAACCGCAAGGTATATAGGCAGATTTAATACTTAGGGTAAAAGACATATAGATAACTGAAACGTTTGTTGATGAGGTTGTGTAAAGAAGATGTCTAGACCGTTCTACGTGAGGTTCGAGATTTCCAAAGAGGTTGCTGACGCAACTTACGAGACCATTCAGATCGCAGCCAGAACAGGTTCGGTAAGGAAGGGAACGAATGAGACGACAAAGGCCATCGAACGAGGACAGGCAAGGCTCGTCATAATCGCTGAGGACGTTGAACCTCCTGAGGTCGTAGCGCACCTGCCTATACTTTGTGAGGAGCGGAAGACCCCCTATGTATTTGTTCCTAGCAAGGCTAAACTGGGGTCTGCTGTGGGCATAGATGTTCCGTCCGCTGCTGTCTGCATCGTTGAACCTGGTGACGCCTCTGAGCTGATGAAGGAGATAACCGCCAGAGTTGAAAACTTGAAGAAGGCTGGTAGGGCTTGAGCAAGAAAGAAGGATCCGAAGAAGTTCTAACGCCGGCCGAGGTCATCCAGGTCATAGGCAGGACGGGAACTACTGGGGAAATAAGCCAAGTCAGGGTCAGGGTACTTGAGGGTCCTGATAGGGGTCGTGTCATAACCCGAAACGTGAAGGGGCCTATCCGTCTCAGCGATATTCTCATGCTCAGAGAGACGGAGAGGGAAGCGAGAAAGATAAGATAGCTGGTTTTTCGATCGAGACTAGAAAGTTCTAAAGTTAATATTTGACGGTCAGGATTTCTAGGAAGATGCTCTGCAAGGGATGTCTTGCCGATGCCGAGAACCAGACAATGCTCATTCTGTGGATACGAGTTCCCCCAAGGAACAGGCATAATGCACGTAAGAGACGACGGCTCAATCCTCTGGTTCTGCTCGAGCAAGTGCGTAAAGAGTGCCATAAGACTGAAGCGAGATCCTAGAAAGCTCAAATGGACAAAATACTACAGGAAAGAAGAGAGGGCAACCTAGACCGCTGTCTTGAGTGTAACCTTCATTCCGGTGAAGAGGCTATTTTTCCGTCTATCTTCTGTTTCTCACAGATTCATGTTTGACGAGAGAGAGAAACAGAACCACTAATCGCTCAGTATCCAGCGTTCTTATCGACCAGATTAACCAGCGGCTTGCCTTCTAAATACCTTACGAGATTCTTGCAGAAAATCTGAGTTACCCTATCTGCATAGTAGGGTGTTGATCCAGAGATGTGAGGCGTTACGATCACATTCCCAAGTTTCCAGAATTCTGAGTCCTCCGGAAGCGGCTCCTTTTCGAAGACATCTAGACCCGCTCCCGCAATCCATCCCTCCGTAAGCGCCTTTATTAGAGCGGCGTTATCTACTACCGCTCCCCTTGACACGTTTATCAAATATGCATTGGGCTTCATGAGTCTCAGTTCTTTCTCGTCAATCATGTGATACGTCTCTCCAGTTAGGGGCAGAGTGACGACAAGATAGTCCGACTCGCTCAGGAAATACGCCAAGTCTTCAGGTCCCAGAATCTCGTCCACGTAAACTGGCCTACGCATCGCTCTCTTTTCCAACGCTAAAACCTTCATGCCAAAGCATTTGGCTCTCCATGCTGTTTCCATGCCTATGTTTCCGAGGCCCAGAATCCCAACGTTTTTTCCCGCCAGCTCGTCTGGGAAGAGCTTATCCCATCTACCCGCTAGTTGAAAGCGCATGGACTTGTGCAGCTGCTTAGTCAGCATCAGCATCAAGGCTAGAATCATCTCGGAAATGGGTATGCCATGTACGCCGCTTGAATTGGTCAACATGATGGGAGACTGAACGAATTCTGGAAACAGGTATCTCTCAACCCCGGCGCTCACAGCGTGAACCCATCTGAGGCCCCTGGAAGCCATGAAGACCTGTCTGTCAAACATTCCCGCGTCAACCATGATCTCGGCGTCTTCAACCGCGCTGAAGATTTTTTCTTTTTCAGTTACAACCTCGACCTTGGCTCTTCTTGAGACTTCACGAATCTGCTCTATATGCTTCGGAGATAGTGCTCGATAGGTCGAGACGATTTTGACTTCTTCTGACATCTGATGACCTTCTTCCTAATGGCTGATATCATAGAATCTCTAGGTCTCTGGGATATAAAGCCTGAATTTGTCTACTTTATCCCGGCAGCTCTCCAGATATGGTTGAGAGACTCACCGGCTGTCTTGATGGCTTCTAAGGGTGGCATCTCTTTCAACTTCCTCGAGAAGGGCTCTGGTGTAACCGGGCCATCGTACCTAATCGTCTTTAATGCTCTCAGAAATCCAACCAAATCTATGACTCCGGTTTCACCTGGCAAAGATCTGACATTATCGATTTGTTCGTCGACTGGAATCCCTGGGGGAGCATCATTGATGTGAACATACACCACTTGCTCATTCTTCAAATTTCTTAATTGGTCCAAGGTCCCATGGGATGTGTACCAATGCCAGCTATCGAGGAGCAATCCGAGATTTTTCGTTCCAACGGCCTCGCACAGTTCCAGCATACCATCTATTGTGTGTATAAATTCATACTTCCGCCCAATCCTAGATGTCTTCGGACCTATAAACTCCAACCCCAGATTACACCCGTGAGCCTCCAAGGTTTCAGCTACAGGTCTTAAGCGTTCCACATGCCGCTGAAAATTCTCTCTGAAAGGTAGCTCATCTGAGTAGGGTACTATCCAGGTGAAAACTCTCTTGCAACCTAGATCTTGGGAGACCTCGGCGTATCGCGATAGTTGAGCGAGATCTCTGCGGTATGTCTCTTCGTCTCCGCGAAGGTTCATAGGCAACCCCCAGCCTCCAAGTTTCAGTTTCTGCTTGGATAAGAGGAACTTTGCATCATCGAGAGACCTTGAGTTGGTCATCTCAGTCATCTCAATGATATTGACGTCTATTCCATGGAAGCCTCCTATCCTTGCTGCCTCCAAAGTCTTCTCGAATGGAAGCGAGAATCCGAGGGCGCCCGGATTTAAGTTCCTAAACATTATATCCACCTCTCAAATTCAGGTTCTGTTCGACGCGGGCAAGTAACCGTTCTTGCATTTCCCCGAAATGCTATTTACACTTTGTGGAAAGATATCTCTTTCGTGAAACAATTCGGTCATGGCAAAAGAGAAAACATGATCGTAGGTTGAAAAGAATCGTCAACAGAAGCTTCGAAGACTTTGCCGTCAACCTTCTTTTGGGTTCCAAGGAGAATGAGCGGAGAATCGCCGAAAGCGAGCGTCCAGACCGGACCTGATATGGCGTTGATGATAGACTACCTGGAAGAACATGGGTCAGGCTCGACAAAGTCAGGATCTGCTGAGATCGGGCGACACATTATTGATACGGCATTGCCTTTTTCATCGCCAGAAGTTCCATTCTCTCTTTGAGTACTTGTTTCTGTAGAGGCTTTGGGCAGTCTCCTCCTCCCAGGGGATAAGCCTGGCCGGCATGAGCTCTATCGAGAAGGCTTTCTCGAAGCCTCTTATGAGTGCATTCTCTAGCTTGACAATGTCGACCTTCACGCTCGTTTCGTCTTGTAGTCTCGTAACAGGTCTCTTTATGCTGGTAGGTCTCTTCTCTTTCATCACCTGCTCTGACACATCGAGTGCTCTTGCCAGAGTATTCAGGTCCGAATCGACTAGGAGTGTCCCGTGATGTAGTACTACTCCCCTCTTTCTCGACTGCGCTGAGCCCGAGATTTTCTTCGTTCCTACAAATATGTCACTCGGGGGACTGAATCTGGCTGATACGCCGATCTGTCTCAAACCTCCAATAACCCCGGAGCACAAAACTTCGTACGAACCTGCGATATCCAAACCGCATATAAGGCGGTGATCGATATCCAGCACGAGGGTGTAGTTTATATTACCGAGGTCATGGTAGACGGCGCCGCCTCCAGTGAACCTCCTAACGACCTGTATGCCTTCTCTTTCGCATACCTTGAGATTTACCTCGGCCTCGATGTTCTGAGAATAGCCAACGACGACTGCACGGGTGCTCCTCCAAAATCTCAGAGTTCTTGGAACCGCCTTTTCTATTCTGGCTTGGAAGATAGCCTCATCGATAGCCAAGTTCATCGCAGCGTCATTGGATATGTCTGTGGCGAGCATTCTCCACTCTTCCATGCGAGGGTTCCTCTTGTTCTTTCAATCAAGACATAGACGGCGGCCATGACGAGGATCGAAACAAGCGTCTTTCAGAAGGCTTGAGTCAAAGTAAACAACGCTTCTGGAATCTCACTTCAACGGCGCAGCCAAGAGAACCAGTTCTTAGGTTCTTTGACTATGAATCTGTAAGCCTCCATGATCCTTTTAATCGTGCTCTTCTCTTCTTCGAAGTCCAAGCCGCAGATCTCCCTGAGGATGTAGTCGACCCCTCTTGGCCACACCTGTTCGACGAAAAATCTATCTCTCTCGTAGAGTTCTCCATTCTCGTCTCTCCCCCTAAAGAGCATGGCTGCAGCTGTGCCGATGGAAATGCACGGTGCAGGGATGCCATGCTTCTCCTCCAGCAATAGGGTGCCGATCATTCTGTCATTCCTTGCGAGCTTACGAGGTATATCTCTTCCGACACGATATATGGTATCCCCGAGGGCTCTATTGCCAAATCTGCGGATTAGGTCATCTATGTGTTCCTTCATGTTCTGTTCGTTGAATTCTTGAGGGTATTCGGCGACTAAGGCTCTCCCTGCTTCCCACATAGCTCCTTCGACCGCTCTTTGAATGTGCTCATCGCCTACAGCCTGCCAGATGTACTTCATCTCTGGACTTGTAATGTATCCCAAGTATGCGGTTGCAGCGTGGCCCATGTTGTGTACAAAGAGCTTCCTATCCACATAGGCAGTCATGTTCTCTTTGGGTTCTAAGCCTTCAACCTTCGGAATCTCTCCCTTGAAGCCCTTCTTATCCGCGATTAATATGTTATAGGCCTCAGCAAATATCAGGAGAGGATCCTCGGCTTTCTGTTCCTCGGTCATTATGGGTACCATCTTGCCTATGCTCGTTTCGACCAATCCTACTAATGATTCCAACGGGTATGATGAGGGCAGATGCCCCGATAGGCCGTCTCTAAAGATCTTAGAGGCGTCCCTAACATTCTCGCATATTATGATGTCTGTCGTTCCCTTTTTCAGTTCCAGCCTTTTGAGCAGGCCCTTCGATATATTCCCGTATATGTATGTGAGGTTGTTCGGTCCAACAGCCGTGGCCATGACATCGGCTGTTGCTATTTCGTTCGCAACCTTCTCCGTATCTCTGCCATTTACGGCGCGGACATTCTCAACCCATATCGTCTGGGGGTAGACATCCTTTACCTCTATCCTGTACCTCCTTCTCTCATTCAGCGCATCAACAATCCTTTCATCAACATCTATAAAGACGACCTCGTAACCAGAACGAGAGAACAGCTGACCTACAAGCGATCTTCCTATATTGCCTGCGCCGAATATGACGATCTTGTTCATTCCGACTCCAGAGTAGTAGAAGGGGTAGATCTCAGATTAACTTTACGCGTTCAGATGCTTACCAACGCTTCCTCAAGGAAGGTCCTCTCTTTTTGCAGATTCCAGTTCTCGACATCAAAGAGGGGACGTTCAGCATGCGGATAGATCACGCCTTTACCTTCGATCTCGTGCTTCCGTACTGCCGCGACTAGAGACATGGTTGCGTCCATGCCGCCGCACTTCATCACGTAGTTACCAGGATCGATCAGTCCCTCAGCCATCATATCCAACACTCTCGCAACATCTGACGGATCGCTTCCGCTCGATCCTACGACGGAGACGCTGTCGTAGTGGATCCTATGGGTATCGAGCTGGATAATCCGTTCATTGTGCGGAGTTCCACCGAAGAAGTTCGTGACTCCTCCCGGCGTAAGGTAATCGAAGGACTTTTCTTGTACCTTGGCTATTCCCAGAGCAACGATGACATCGTCGACACCTCTTCCATCGGTCTCTTTCCGGATAACTTCTTCCAAGCGGCTCGGATCGGTGCAGATCAAGGAGATACCCAACCTTTTCGCCTTCTCCCAAAAGATCTCTCTTGCCTTCTTGAGCCTTGTTTCCAAGAGCTCCGAGACTATTATCTTCTTTGGACTGTAGCTCATTGCTACCTCAATATGTATGAGGCCCATCGGCCCGGCGCCTACGATCAAGGTTACGCCTTTCTTCTTGGGCCCTATCTCGGCCCGTCTTGGCGCTGTCGGGCTGTCCTTCAAGACATGGAGCATCCTCTCCTGCGAAGCAATGACACATGATATCGGTTCTGCCAGAGCAGCCCCGAAGTAGGGTATCATCTCGCTCGGGAAAGGTAGCAGACATCCTGCGTCAATCACTTCTTCACTGAGAAGAACGTATTCGGCGAAGAGTCCAGGAAGTGTATAGCCGACTGCGATCTTGCTTATGTTCTTCGCGTGATCCCTGTATCTTTCTTCATAGTAGCGGGGACCGGTTGGTATCGCTGGTTGTATCGCGAATCTCTGTCCAACTCGGTATCTGCTCTTCAGGTTATTTCCAACCTTGACAAGAGTTACGGAGCCTTCGTGTCCGATTGTTACGGGATATTTTGAGACATCCCACCCGTACATCAAGGCGTGGTCTCCACCTTGGTCGATGAGTTTGTTATCTGATGCACATACTATGGCCGAATCGACTCGAGCCAGGAGCTGATTATCCCCGCATTTTGGTACCTCTAAGGTTGTGAGCTTGAGGTTCTGTTCGCCTTTGCCTGAGAGGAGAAGCGCCTTCATTGTTCTTGGCAGAGAATAGTCTTTCCCAACTCTCAGATATTTCTCTAGATTGCTCATCCCTATACCTTCATCGCATAAGTGATATAGCTGTTACCATGCGACAATATATCTCTGTCCCGCGCGAGGTTTCCACTTTTCGTAGAATGTTCTTCGTAGCTTCCTGAAGAAGGGAGGTATCTTGCACCTATTTCATTGCTTGTCCGCCGGTTACAGGGACGGCTTGTCCAGTCTCGTACGGTTGTTCTATGACGTAATAGATCGCGTGCATGATATCCTCTATCGTGCAACCTCTACCCATTGGTATCTTTGATTCATAGTATCTTCTAACATCCTCGATATTTTCTGCTTTCGGCACCTTGCCCTCTCCAAGATACTGGACAAACAGTCCGTGTTCTGGATCAGACCAGAGAGGGCCTTCGAAGTAATTGCCCGGGCATATCGCGTTGACCTTGATCCCGTCTTCTAAGAGTTCGAGGGCGAAACTTTGCGTCAGCCCGATTCCCCCAAACTTGCTCCCAGCATAGGCGGAGTTCTTGTAGCTTCCCTGAAGACCAGACTTCGAATTGATCTGTATTATATCCATTACCCGTGACGGGTCGCGTCTGTGCTGCTCCGCCATAACTCGCGCCGTATGCTTTACGCATAGGAAGTATCCGGTATAGTTTACTTTGGTCACCAGTTCAAAATCCTCTAGGCTCATCGTCATTATGCTTCCGGATCTCACCACGCCCGCACTGTATACTAGGATGTCGATTCCGCCGAAAACCTCGACGGTCTTCTCAACCATCCTCTTAACGGCTTCTTCATCAGATGCATCTGCTCGTATTGCTATAGCTCTTCCAGCGCAGTATTGTCGGTTTATCTCTTCGACTATCTTCTGCGCCTTGTCTATGGTTCTACTACAAACTATCATAACATGGGCTCCTTCGTTAGCGAAGTCTCTGACAATGCCCTCGCCGATTCCTCGCGAACCACCCACAACTATGGCAACTTTCCCTTCAACTCTTCCTTTACGAGGCTTCTCAAACATGAGGCTTCCCTTGCTTTTACTTTTGTTTTCTTCGTAGAATGCTATGATAAAAATGTGAGAGTCGCCGTATAAAAAAATTGTGCATAAATCAAAGGATGGTACAGAATGTTGCAAACATTGCCCTAAGAAGATGGAAGAGATGTACTCTATTTTGCGACGCATCTTTAAGAGTAACATTAAAGATTAAATTGTGAAAAATGCGCGGAGTGTTCAAGAAATGAGAGGCTTTACTGTGACTGAGTTTATTCTGGTGGAGCCTTTCAAGTTTATTGCTCGAAAAAAGATCATCAAATCCATTCCTGCGGGTTTCGTCCTTTTAAGACCCGTCGTCGCAGGGATCTGTGGAAGCGAGATCCTATACTTCAAGGGGGAGAAGGAGAAGGAAAAGCTGGAGAAACGTCTTCCCATGTGTCTTCTACACGAGGGAGTTGCAAGAATAGTTGATGTAGGTGAGGATGTCAGGTTGAAAACTGGAGTACATGTCGTTGTTAACCCAATGTTGCCATGCGGTCAATGCGTCTCGTGTAAGCTCGGAATAGGAGAGAACTTCTGCCAAAACTCTAAGTACATGGCTGCCACCGCGGACGGATTATCCCGAACCTTACTCTTATATCCTGAGAATAGGGTTATCCCGGTTCCTGAAGGCATCGAGTTTGAGGTTGCCGCCCTAACAGAGCCTCTATCGATTGCATTGAACTCTTTTGAGATTGCAGAGATCTCACGGAATGAGAAGGTTGCAGTTATCGGGGACGGCCCGATAGGATATATGACAGCCCTAATAACGTCCTATTTGGGCAATCTCCAGAGAGAAAACCTTTACCTAATCGGGGTAGTAAACGAGAAGTTGTCCTTGGCAAAGGATTTCTCTCTCACAGTGAATTCTATCGAAGAGGAACAGAGGCTGAAAGAGTTGCGCGAAAGCTTTGACATTGTTTTTGAAGCAGTTGGCGGTCGAGCCCAAGAGACTACAGTCAATCAGGCTATCGATTTGCTTAGGCTTGGGGGTAGATGCGTCGTGCTCGGCATATCTGGGGGGAGAATCCCGGTCGACATCAATAGGGTGGTCAACAAGGCACTCACCATCCGTGGTTCGGTCCGTAGCAGAATGGAGCACTTCGAACAGGCGATCGAACTTCTGAAAGATGCCAGGTTTAGCGATGCGGTTAGACGCATGATCTCGGAGAAGAGATTTGCAGTAAAGTCGCCGGGGGATCTGGAAGTGGCGTTCAGGTATGCCGATACTGAAGAAGGAGAAGCCAGAATGAAGCCAGGAAGGGTTCTAGTATACTTTCCTTGATGTTTTACGTCCAAGGAGCGCATGTGAGCTAGTTTTAAGCGTAAAAGGACAACTACCTCTATGTTGGGGCGTGCAATATGGCGAACGACGAGACAACGTTAGTTGTGGATGGTGAGGCAAGGGCGACCATAGTAGCGCCAAGGGAGGGGCCGTTGGCCTACGCTGCAAGCCAGCTACAGCTCTACGTCCAACAGATGAGTAGTGCAAGGTTGCCCATCATTACGGAGGAAATGGAAGCTGAGGCGCCGACCCGGATCATTCTCCGCGTGAGGGCGGGTGTTGCGAAGTACGATAGTTATGTTATACAGATAGACGGCAATCAGGTGATGATCGAGGCCCCTGAGCCGCGAGGATGCGTTTATGGGACCTACGCGTTGTTGGAGGAGTTAGGCTGTCGCTTCTACGGCCCTGGCCCCCTTGGCCTGATCGTTCCGAAGTTGAAAACCTTGGTGCTGCCGGCTACTTTGAGGATTCATCGTGAGCCAGCCTTCATGAATCGCATACCCTCGGGGGGAACGCCTGAGGAGCAGGTGCAGTGGGGCTTCAACTTCATAGGGGTTGGGCGTACACCTGAACATGAGCATCTAGCCAAGAGATTGGGGGTAAGGCAGTACAGATGGGGGCACATCTGGCCGAGTCTGATTTCCATGCAGTACTTCGCCGACGGACGCCACCCTGAGAAGATGGACTATACAGGACGTGAGGACTGGCTTCCTGCCGACGAGTATGGTGTTCGACGCTATAACCCGGCTAGCTATCGTCCCTGGGATGGAGGCCAATCGCTTTGCTTCTCCAACCATGAGGCCTTCGAGTGGTTCACTGACAACGCCGTGAACTGGATCCTGACTGAATGCCGAAACGCAGACTACCTAAGCATATGGCCAGCAGATACGCGGGATCTAGCGCTATGCCGCTGTCCTCGATGCAGAGCTCAATACTACACCGGTGGGTACATGTATCCCTCAGACTGGTATCTACATGTGCAGAACGAGATCCGGCGTAAGCTGGAGGAACGCGGTTGGAGGGGCATTTTTGGTTGGATAGTCTATCATGGTACCGAAGAGCCGCCAGTTTACGTTAACCTCTATGAAAAGGGCCGAAACATGGACTTCCTCTATGCACCGCGTCCAAGAGGCAGCACCCAATATGGGCCGTTCCCTAACGACCATCCCATTAACCGCCGGTATCGCCAGAACCTGAAAGCCTGGTTTAATTACCTTGAGGCCCAAGAATATGAAGGCACACGGACGGTCTTTGAATACTACTACGATCTAGTCCTGCTCGGCAACCTAGCCGCTGGCCGTGCGTTCTTGATCCCCAACCATGACGTAATGCAGAAGGATATGCGGTATTACCATCAACAAGGCTTCAACGGCTTCTTCGATTGCAACCCTCCCAGCAACACTTGGTTCCCGGATCCGCTTTCGATGTGGCTCTACAGCCGTCTACTATGGGACTTGAACCTTGACATAGAAGCCGCGCGAGCCGACTTCTTCCATCACTATTATGGTCCAGCGGCCGATGTGATGCAGCAAGTTCGCGAAACCGTTGAGCATTTGATGTTCCAAGACCCATCGCAACAGGTGATCAATGAACTTCAGAGCCTTGAAGCTAAATGTGAAGCCTCAGTCGCCATGGTTTGTGGTGACGATGTGCTGACCAAACGCATCCAAAGTATGCGATTATGGGTGCGTTACTGCGCTCTATGCAAGGAAAGTGAGTTCCATGAGAAAGTCACACACGACAAGGAGAGGGGGAAGGCCGTCGAACAAGAAATCCGCAAATGGCTTAACGACAACAAAGAATTTCTCATAAGCAACCGCCTCATGAGCATGCATGATCTAGCCTACGTAGCTGGTCCCGTCGTAGACCGCCACCTAAGACTATTTGATCTTTTATAGGACCAATAGAGGCGGAAGAGGAAGTGTTTTCGTCTGCCCTCACAAGCGGACGGAGGCTTTCCCCGAGACGTTACAAGGTTATAACCTTCTTCTCAAAGGCCGCCTCGTTAGCCGTCGGCGTCACCTGAAGGGTTCTAACAGCATCTTCTTTAAAGGGCGACCCTATGCCCGATTCCACCTCCCCTAATCACGGCGCCTAAGAATGCTTCGGCCTCCTCCACGTAGGGATCGACAGAAGACCTCAGCTCCTTGATTTCCGAGTTCATGTAGAGCTTCACGTAACCCCTTGGGGGGCCGCACTCGACGACGACGTCCTTGGAGAAGACCTCCAGCTCTCAGTACGCTAGGGTCTTCTTGCAGACGCAGGTGTTTACGACGACCCCTAAGACGGCGTTTTTGAAGTGCGCGCGGAGGGTTTTGGCATGCTTTCCCCAATGTTTTGCATCCAAGGGTCAATTATGACCTTCAAGGCGTTTTGGGAGCGGTCCTCCGCGATACGTATCGCCTCCTCGATCTTTTCCAAAGAAAACTTATGCGTAATGACCTTCTTGACATCGATCTTTCCGGAGGCTATGAGATCTACAGCTTCCAAGTACTGCTTTCTGTTTGAAGCGTTAGCCCCATGTATATGAAGCTCGTTGTAGTGGAGAAGATTTGTGTTGATCGCGTTGTACTGATCATCCCTTGAGATTCCAGCGAAGTAGCTTATGTCAGCATCTACCGCAGCCATCTCTAAAGCCTGTCTCTGGGCCTCCTTGGATGACGCGGCACATATGACCACCTCCGCTCCCATGCCATTAGTCGACCCCAAGACATGTTTTACAACATCGCATCTGCTAGAATCAACGAATTCGTCAGCCCGTAAGCCAATCTCCTTGGCTAATTCCAGCCTTGGTGCGGTGCGGTTGACGAGAATGACTCTACTACCAAGCGACAAGGCATACTCTGAGTGGAGAATGCCAATAGGGCCTGCGCCAATAACTACTGTTGTGAAGCCCTCCCTCCTCCTCTTAAAGGGTTCCCAACCGTTCAAGACACACGATAACGGTTCGACGAGGGCAGCCTCTTCAAAACTGATTTCAGGAACCTTTATTACGTTTCCTTGCTTGACGGCTTCCCTCGGTACGACCATATACTGGCTGAAGCCACCATTATACTGGTAGCCTATAGCTTTGTACCTCCTGAGGCAACGGTTCTCTTCCCCCCTTTTGCATGCTCTACATTCACCGCAACCAACCACTGTTTCGATGACCACTTTCTCTCCAATAGGTAGATTACTGAGGCCGCTGCCAACTTCTTCTATGGTGCCAGAGATCTCGTGACCCGTAATGGGGACATCTATGCTCTTGCTCCCGTAGAAGATTCTCAGATCAGATCCGCATATGGCACATGCGCGAACCTTGACAAGAACTTCGCCGTCTGCACAATGAGGCGTCTCGACATCTTTCACTTCAAACTTCTCTTTTTTGACCAGCAGGGCAGCCTTCATAAGATTTCTCCTCGCTACAGCCAGACAGTGACCAAATATATATAACAAGAGTGATCCTTAAGTCTTGTCTCGATATCTTGATCGTCCGCGCTTTGACAAAACGGAGAAAGCTCAAGCGATGAAGGAAGGACATTTCTCGGAAGTCGTCAGAAAGTTAATAGATCTCCTCGGCAAGCCTGAAGAGGGTGAATTGAACTACGAAAGACAAAAGGAGGAGATGTCAAGACTGGAAGCTCTTAGGGAACTCAAACGTCTTGAGAAGAGGGGGATTACTCCAACACCCGTGAACTGTGGTGGAGTTAACACTCATGTCCATACAAGTGAATCATTCAGCATCTTCAAGTCTCCAGTAGAAGCTGCCTGGATAGGCTACCAGAACGGACTGGAAGTCTTAGGCATAAACGACCATTACACAATAGACGGTCACAGAGAGTTCGGCGAAGCCTGCGCGGAGTTGGGGTTGAAGCCCATATTCGGCATCGAGGCCATGGCGATGTCGGAGAATGCCAAGGAAAGGGGTGAAAGATGGAACGATCCCAAGAATCCAGGAAGAATCTATCTTTGCGGAAAGGGAGTTGCACGCAACCTCCAACAAGGATCTGAAAGTGAGAGGCTCCTCTTGACGATGAGGGAGGCGTTCAGAAGGCGTTGCAGAGAGATGACAGAGAAGGTGGACTCTATCCTAAGATGGATTGACCCCTCGTTAAGGCTAAGCTTTGATGATGTCTTAAGGCTTACGCCTCGCGGAAACGTGACCGAGAGGCATCTTGCGCAGGCGATAGCAGAACTTATCAACCGAAATTTTCCAGAAGAGGACAATCGGAAAGAGTTTCTGAAGAAGTTTCTAGGGAGGTTCAGGGATGAGGAGATACGGGCTGAAGGAACTTTTCAGGATCTCATAAGAAACGGGTTGTTGAAGGTCGGGGGGCCTGCCTACATCGAGGAGCCGCCTGAGGCTTTCCCAAGTCTCGACAAACTGGTCAAGCTCTTTAGAGATTACGGTTCAATTCCAACTTACCCTGTTTTGGGGAACCCTGTAACGGAGAAGGAAAGCAATCTTGACTCCTTGTTTGATGAGCTTGAAGAGCTCGGAATATTCGCGGTTGAGGTGATTCCAGCGAGGAACACAAGGAAAAGACTTGAAGAAATTCTGCAAGTGGCCGAAAGACATGGCTTTCCAGTATTCAACGGGACCGAGCACAACACAAAGTCTCCAAAGCCAATCCTAGACGAGTTCTCGAAGGAAACGCGTTTCCAACTGGTCTTCAGACGCGGGGCACATCTAATCCTTGGACACCAATTTCTATCGAAATATGCTGGAACGGGCTATATAGACCATCTAGGAATGCTTACAATGAAAGATAGGAAGAAGAGTATCGTGTTCTTCTCGTTCGTGGGAAGAATAACATGGCAGGAGAAAGTCTTGCAACGATTCTCAAATGTCAATCACGAGGACGTTTTCAAGATGGTCTTCGGGGTTTACACGGTTATTGATGAAGACGGCTTTTCTGAATGGGTTGCCAAATCCGACTTTGAGATGCCCACAGGGCTTCTTGAGGCCATCAAGATTGAGGATGAGCGTGCTATCTTTAATAGAGGGAACACAAAGGATCAGTTCGAAAAATGGGCAAGAAGATCTTTCGTGAAAATGGGTTCGGTTTTAGCGGAAGACTAGGAAGAAAGCTCCGAGAAAGGACTCCGCCCTTTTGCTCGGAGTAGGAAACATATGAGTGTTTCCCCTCTGGATAAGGTACGCTTCCGCGAGAAGAAAATTGAGGAGCAATCAATCTAGATCTTGAGGGACCGTTGATCGCTGATGGCCTTCTCAAAGAGCTTCAATGTAATAGTAGGTTACAGGGAGCTTCCAGTAATGCCTTAACTCTCTGTAGGAACTGTGCGGCTATCACCCCGTCAAGTATACGGTGGTCAGCGGACAGCGTAAGGTTCATCATATTCCTGACAGTTATCTGGCCGTTGACGACTGCCGGCTTCTCCTTAATTCTCCCGACTGCTAGGATCGCGGCTTCCGGCGGGTTTATTATGGCTGTGAAGGTGTCGACTTCGAAGAGGCCTAGATTGGTTATAGTGAAGGTTCCCCCCATGAATTCGTCCTCTCTCAGCTTCTTCTCTCGTGCTCTGGCCACCAGTCTGTCTGCTTGCGACGCTATTTGGGCCAGATCCATCTGGTCGGGTCTTTTGAGAACTGGAACGATCAGTCCTTCCTCTAAGCCTACTGCGATCCCTATGTTGATTTCCTTCAACTGTTTTATGTTGTCTCCATCATATGTCGCGTTCACTCTTGGGAACTCTCGTATGGCTATTGCTACCGCCTTTATCAGGAGGTGGGTGAAGGATAGACGAACCTTCGCCTTCGCCTCGATCGCGGGGATTAGGTTCTGCCTCATCTTGACGGCTTCGGTCATGTCAACCTCGGTGTTTATGTAGAAATGCGGAATGCTGGTCTTACTATAGGTCATTCTCTTTGCAATTGCCTTGCGCATGCTGGACATAGGAATGACTTCAAACCCTTCTGCCAGAGCAATTACTGGTGGTGCAGGTTGGAGGGGAGGAGCCTCAACAATCGTCTTTGCCACGGCTGGAACAGCAGCTTTGCTCGTTAGATAGTTCAACACATCCTCTTGGGTTATTCTCCCTCCTGGACCCGTCCCGGTCACATTCGCTAGATCAACGCCTTTTTCTGCAGCTATCTTTCGAGCGAGAGGAGAAGCCTTTACTCTGAGGGCAGCTTCCGCTTTTGTCGCTTCGTCAACCTTTGCTTCAGCGGCTTCTGCCTTCACAGCGGGAGGTGTAGGTTTGGGGGGTGCTTCCACGGCTTCTGGTAATGCTTCATATTCCTCGCCTATGAAGGCTATCGTCCTCGTTACTGGTATGACTTCGCCTTCTTGAGCCAGAATCTTTCTGAGGGTTCCGGATGCCCTTGCTTCAACTTCCAAGGTCGCCTTGTCGGTCTCAACCTCAAGCAGGGGTTCCCCTCTATTCACTTTTTCACCTTCTTTCTTGAGCCACCTGATTATCTTACCTTTCTCCATCGTCTCTCCTAGTTTAGGCATAACGATCTCGTTGACCAAAGCCAATCATCTTCTCCAAATTCAAATTATGCTTCTAACCGCATCAATGATCTTCTCTTTGCTCGGGATAGCCGCCCTCTCAAGCACCGGGCTCATGGGAATAGGCACATCTTCACCTCCGACCCGGACGATCGGGGAGTCCAGGTAATCAAAGGCTTTCTCCATAATCTGGGTTGAGATCTCTGCTCCAACACCGCCTGTCCTGTAGCCTTCATACACGACAAGGGCTCTGTGAGTCTTCTTGACCGAGTTGGTAATTGTATCGATGTCTAGGGGTTTCAAGGTGCGCGGATCTATGACCTCCACCTCAATCCCCTCTTTCGCCAGTTCTTCCGCTGCTTGTAAGGCGAGGAGGACCATCCGCGAATAGGCGACTATCGTTACGTCAGATCCCCCTCTTTTTATATCGGCAATCCCGATAGGAACCGTGTACTCCGCCTCGGGGACCTCGCCTTCGGTATTGTAGAGCAATTTCTGCTCAATGAACACTATGGGGTTGTTGTCCCTTATGCAGGTCTTCAACATCCCTTTCGCGTCGAAGGGGGTCGAAGGCATAACCACGAGCAGTCCGGGCACATGGAGATACCAGGCCTCTATGCTCCCGGAGTGATGAGCAGCCCTCTGTTCACCTGCTCCACCCTGGGTTCTATAAACGACTGGCACTATTGATTTCCCCCCGAACATATATCTATTCTTGGCGGCTATGTTGACTATCTCATCTGTGGCAATTGTTGAGAAGTCTATATACATGATCTCGGCGACAGGACGCATACCGGTCATCGCAGCACCGGCAGCAGCGCCGGCTATCGCCGCCTCCGAGATGGGAGTATCCCGAACCCGTTCAGGCCCGAACTCTTGGTATAAGCCTCTCGTTACGCCGTAAGCTCCTCCATATATGGCAACGTCTTCGCCCATTAGGAAGACCGTCTCATCCCGTTTCATCTCTTCTCGCAGCGCTTCGGTTAAGGCTTGGCGGTACGTTATCTTCCGCATCGGCAGACCTCTCATCTTGGCCTCGGAGAGATCGCTGAGGAGTGTTGAAGGATCTTTGTAGATCTCGGTGTAGACGTTCTCGTAGAGGGAGTCAACCGGCGGATAGGGACTGCTCAGGGCGAAGTCTTCAGCTTCTTGAACCTCCTTGGCCACAAAGTCCTCCAGTTCTTGGAATTTCTCGGGGGTGACTATGCCTTCTGCCATCAACTTGTCGGCGTAGGTCTTGATTGGGTCTCTGACTCTCCACTCTTTTTCTTCGTCCTTTGTTCGGTACGCTCTTGCATCGCTCCTTGTATGCCCGTAGAATCGGTAGGTTTTGCATTCAACCAGGGTCGGACCTTTCCCTCCTCGTGCTCTACCAACAGCCTTTCCGACGACTTCCTTAATGTTAAGGATATCCATCCCGTCGGCGATAACTCCAGGAATGTTATAGCCCTTAGCCCGTTCAGCGATATCTTCGAAAGGGAACGCTCTTTTCACCGAGACTGACATTCCGTAGAGGTTGTTTTCACAGATGTAAATGACCGGAAGGTCCCAGATCGCCGCCATATTCACCGACTCATGGAACGCTCCAGTGTTGGCTGCTCCGTCGCCAAAGAAGCAAAGGACTACGTGATCAGTCTTCCTCATCTTTATGGATAGGCCCGCGCCGGTAGCGACCGGTATGTTCGAGCCGACTATACCGGTGGCGCCCAGATTCCCTGCGCTCACGTCAGCTATATGCATCGAGCCGCCTCTCCCCTTACAATATCCAGTTGCCTTTCCGCATAACTCGGCCAGCATCAACTTCAGGTCCCCGCCCTTGGCTATACAGTGCCCGTGTCCACGATGTGTGCTTGTGATATAGTCGTCTTTTCTGATGGCTGCGCATGCGCCTACGGCCACAGCTTCTTCTCCCACATAGAGGTGTGAGGCGCCTTTGACCAGATCGCGGCTGAAAAGATCCATCACTTTCTCTTCAAAGAATCTTATCTCAAGCATCTTCCTTAGGTAGCCAACCAGTTCGTCGGATCGGCTCTTGTCGATCATCCTCTTCACTTCTTTGAACCCAGACCGCCTATGGTATATTTCTCCCTTACTTTTGTCAGATATATTAACTTTCATGGTGGCCATGTGTCTCTTCGATTGGTACCTCACAGGAAATATAAAATAGGTTTAGGACAAGTAATGATCACAAGAACTCGTCGCGGATGCAGGAAGCGATCAAGTTGTCTGAGTTGAGTTCCTGTGAGGTTGCGGTAATAGGTGCTGGGATAGGTGGATACGGCGCTGCTATCAGGGCAGCCCATCTTGGAAAGAACGTGACTATAATAGAGAAAGGAAATGTTGGAGGGACATGTCTCAATCTTGGATGCATACCCACAAAGTCGCTGCTCGTTACTGCTCATCTTCTGAACAAGATCAAGCAATCGGAAGATCTCGGGGTCACAGTGGGGGAAGTCACTGTCGACTTCAAAAAGATGATTGACAGAAAGGATGCGATAGTGAGCCGCCTCAACAATGGAGTAAGATATCTGCTGAAGAAGAACAAGATTAGGCTTGTTGAAGGAGACGGAAGATTGATATCAAAAGATAGGATTCGGGTCAAAAGGGCCGACGGACGAGAAGAAGACATCGTCACAGACTACGTTATTATAGCATCGGGTTCAGAACCCAATGTGCCCTCCAACATCAGTGTAGATAGAAAGAAAGTGATCACGACGGACGAGGCATTGGGGCTAATTACGCCGCCAGAGACGATGGCCATAATCGGCGGAGAAGTAATGGGCGTTGAGTTTGCAGAGATATACAACGCCTTGGGCACGGAAGTGAAGATCTTGGAGAAGACCCCGAATCTCGTACCATCACTTGACGCTGACTTGGGAAAAGGGCTTCAGACCATCCTAAAGAGGCGCGGCATCGGCATCCATATCAACGCGGATGTAGATTCGGTTGAAGTTGAGACGGACGGAAAAGTCAGCTTGAAGGCGCCGGAGCAACTCCACTTAAGGGTGGACAAAGTGCTTCTCGCATTGGAGAGGAGGCCTTTCACGGAAGGTTTAGGTCTAGAAAATATCGGGGTTCAACTGCGGGACGGTTTCATCGCAGTTGACGAACACATGAGGACGAATGTCCCACACGTCTATGCCGTAGGAGATGTAGCCGGCGGAAAGATGTTTGCTCATGTCGCGCTTGCAGAGGGTCTAGTCGCAGCTGAAAATGTTGCGGGCAAAGATCTGGTGATGGATTACAAAGTGATTCCGACATGTGTCTACACCTCACCTGAGATCGGCAGCGTAGGCCTATCGGAAGAGGAAGCAGTTAAGTTGGGACATACAGTGTCTATTGGAAAGTTTCCATACATGGCAAATGGCAAAGCCCTAACACTAGGCGAAAGGGAAGGATTTGTGAAGATGGTCGCCGACAAGAACACTGATGAGATATTGGGCGTTCACATCCTCGGCCCAAACGCAACAGATATGATAAGCGAAGCCGCGATAGCCATGAGGCTTGAATGCACATCCGAGGAGCTCGGCAGGGCTATCCACCCTCATCCGACTCTCAGCGAGGCGATCATGGAAGCAGCTCTAGCCGTTTCCGGAAAAGCGGTCCACATATGAATTACCAGAACTGCAAATATCTAGATAGAAACTTGGGTTGGCCCCCTCAATGATCTAGAGAGGCGATCAAGACGAAGGTAGCGGCTCTCCATAGAGTGCGAGATCTCCTGCTCGAAGATGTCCTTTTGTCTAGATCTCTGATGACGAAGTTCTAGTCACGGTTAGGTCGACCGGCATCTGTAGAACTGATATCCACATCTAGAGAAGCGGTTCAAGACTGAGAGAAGGTTGAGTGAGGCCTCCGAAAGACCAGTTTGTTGACCGTCTTCCCAAAGATTAATATACCAGTTTCTGCCCAAGATTACGGCTGGGAGAGGTGAGCTGAAACCACAAAACCTGTGGTTTCCGACTAGGTTTTCAACTTTCGCCTCTCCCCCTCCCTCCCCTTTTGAATATGCGCTGGCAATTTCTGCGTCCTTAGAGATGCAGTAGAGCATGATTTAGTACTAGGGTTTCAGGGGGGCTATGCAGAGGAACGACAGACAGCCAAATCGCTGACTTATGAGAATCATCCTTCTGAGGCTAGACGAGAGAGAAGGTTATCCTTAGTTCTTTCCACCTCCTCGAGGATTTTCTCGGCGTCAACCGTTGTCAGTTCCCTCTTTTCCATAAGGATCCTTCCATTTATCAGGACAGTGTCGACGTCAGCAGCCCTTGCAGAGTACACGAGGTGACTGGTCTCGTTGTAGACTGGTCGGAGATGTGGCTTGTTGAAATCGAGTATAACCAGATCCGCTTTCTTACCGATTTCCAAGGAGCCTATCTCCTTATCCCACAATAGCGCCTTCGCGCCATTTATCGTCGTCATCTTCAAAACCTCTTCAGCAGGCAGCAGTGTTGGGTCTTTGCTGGCGCCTTTGTGGAGAAGTGCTGTCAGCTTCATAACTTCGAACATGTCTGAAACGTTGTTTGAGCTGGCACCGTCTGTGCCTAGCGAGACGTTCACTCCTTCTCTTAGCATCTTCGGAACTGGACTTATGCCTGAAGCGAGTTTCAGGTTGGAGACGGGATTATGAGATACCTTGATCCCTCTTTCCCTGAGTATCTTGATGTCTCGTTCGGTTAGTGAGACGCAATGAGCGGCTAGGATGTCTTTTCCAAGGACGCCTAGTGAATCGAGATACTCGACAACACCTCCCTTCAAGGTTACATTGAAGGCTTGTTTGATCTTTTCCGGCTCATCCTCGGTTTCAGCGATATGGGTATGCCACGTTATGGGCGCTTCGGGTGAGCCATGACTCTCGTTCAGATCTCGTGTTATCTCTCTCAGTTCTCTCATGTATTCAGGATCTACCGTATAGGGGGCATGAGGGTCGACACTAACTCGGATTCTTCCCTCAGCCTTGCCATGCCAATCGCCGGCGAGACTCCTGAGAGCCTTCCTATCCTCCTCTTTCCTCCACGAGAAGCATACGTGGCCAACTACTCCTCTTAGCCCAGCCTCTGAGAAGGCCCTCGCTTCATTCTCATTTGCTATATAATGGTACATCGTGTTGACCGTCGTTATTCCTGCCATGATCGACTCGACAGAAGTCAACAATGCGCCCACATAAATGTCGTGGCCGGTTAGATGTCTCTCTAGAGGCCATATCCATCTTTCCAACCACTCTCTGAGTGGATAGTCATCGGCATATCCGCGAAGCAGACTCATCGCCGCATGTGTGTGGGTGTTTATGAGGCCTGGAATAACAACCTTCCCTTCAGCGCCTATCCTCTCATAGCTAGGATACTTTCTCTTAAGACCTGTCGTCTTTCCAATGTCTACTATTCCGTCGTCTTCCACCACAACACCCCCTTCCCTGATCAGGCCGCGTGGGCTCATGGTTAGGACTGTTCCGCCGGAGATCATCAGACCCATTATGGCACTCTCCTAGTCACACTGGGGTTCTATGACTTGGGATTATGAACATTCGCGTATAATTACTTTGGTGAGGCTTTCTTCAGATCGATTGAAGACGGGAAGAATCCAATCCTTCACAGACAACGATCAGCTCTAGGATTCAGGGTTGATCCAACTGCCCGGAAACTTAAGGACGCGGGACGTTACACGGTGAGGACCCACCGGATACGAAACTTCTTCATCGCATAGACTGTAGTTCGTTAGACCAGAAATCGGCTTCGAATACGTCGGCGACTACGACGGCAAGAAGGTCTTGCGAAAGCGGAGATGGGCGACGCATGTGAATTGTTGCTCTTTCTTCTCATAGTCACCTATTTCTTCTTTGAGAGCCACCATTGAAGATATTCCTTGCGTGTTCTCCTCCGTTGCTCCTCCTCCGACTCGAAACTAGGCCTAAGTTTCTCTCTCATCTCGATTAGCTCTTGATGTGTAAGTGTCAGCCCACAGCTCTTACATACATAACGCTTCGTCTGGCTTATGTAGTGCAGTTCACCACCGCACTCAGGGCAATAGAGCATGACAGTTCCTTCCCCGACTACTAAGGAGTCGACATCATAGAAATATGTTTTGTTTGGGGGATATCAAGTAACGCCAATAGAACCTTGAAGAAGGCAGACAATGCTTGCGTCGTGGTCGGTTTTGAGCATGTGGGGTAAAAGTGATAAACGCAAAAGACTCTGCGGAATCGCAGATAAAGAGAAAGTCAAAGTCTCCGGAGTCGCGAATGTTCAACCATTCTTATGCGTTCAATATTTGATGGTCGGAAAAGGTGGGGGCTCCGTTGCCCATCGAGCTGTCATCTCATTCCCAAAATCTTGCATAACTATCCTTGCTCCCTCTATCTTCATCAACCTGCCAATGACCGCATTTTGCCAATAACTTCCGGATAACCCAATAGCCGTAAAGTAGGCGGATAAGGCTTCCAGATAATCTTCCGCCGTATACGAGACTGTCCGATCGTCTGTCTGTTTGCTTCTTGGCATGACGGACGCCAGTTTAGCTTGTTCTGGAGAGGCAAACACAACATCGATGTGGACTGGCGCAGACAGCTTAAACGGCTTAAACTTTCTCAGATCTTTGAGGACTCTGGACGCTGCTTCTTGAATGAGGGATCTAGCCTCATCCAGAGGCAACCACTCAACCTTATCTCTTGCTGTTGCAGTTTTCACGATCACTCCTTCAATTCCCGGAAAGAAAGCCTTTGCCTCCCTAACGGCGGCAGCATCACCAGTCACCAATACAGTGGGCACATTGAAGTACCCTGCCAGCCAAGTCAACTCTTCGATTTCGCCAACAAATTTCCCGTTTATCCGTAAAGCAGTGGAACGGGTGTTTGAATGACTCAGAAAACCGTCGATGGTTCCAGCCATAGAGTGCTGGCAGACCAGCGCAAAAGCATCGTATGATTCCATCGTTGCTTTTGAACGCGTCATCTCAAGAAGTGATCCTGCTCCTCCAAGAATCTTTGCTCCTGATACGATCTTGTCATGGATTAGGTTCGGTGGTTGACCGGTGCCGTGACCGTCGATGACGTGAACGTCAGTCGCTCCGCCCATTCTTAAGCCATAGATAACGGCGTTAACATCCTCGGTCATGTGGAGGCGACCTTTTTCATATAGTGGGCTGGAAATGTCTCCGAAAGTCCTGTAATCATCTACGCCGGACGCGCCCTCCATATCAGCCATGATTAATATCTTCACATGCATCACTACCCTTTGTCTAATGATTATCTTACGATTTTTCCCATATTTCCGCGTCCGTATGTATTGTGGACCGGCGTAGTCTTAAAGTTTGGGGGATTTGGGGACCAAATTCTTATATCTCAAGATCTACGTCTAGGTGTTATTGTGGTGGCATGCGTGTTCGGAAGAGACCTAGACCCCCTGAAGATTAGGGGAACCACAACCATAGCGCTCAAATGTATCGACGGAGTTGTATTTGCCGCCGATACGAGAGCCACAATGCTTCCAGGTTTTATCGCGTCGAAGTCGGTTCAGAAGATTTACCGGATAACGAGGAACGTCGGCATGACGATTGCGGGCATCCCGGCTGAAGCTGAGAACCTTCTAGACATATTGAGGGCAAACGCAAACCTTTACCAACTGCAGAGAAACAGGATCATACCTGTTCGCACCGTAGCCGGACTGGCATCCCACATCCTCTTCTCGCAGAGGATCTATCCTTACGTAATCCAGATAATAATTGGGGGCTGCGACCCGGAGGGATACCACATATACTCTCTAGACCCCTTTGGAAGCCTCATGGAAGACAACGTTGTCTCAACCGGTTCGGGCTCGCCCATAGCCTACGGCATCCTCGAGAACCAGTATAGAGAGGGCATCACCCTAAACGAGGGCCTATCGATCGCCGTCAAAGCGATCACAGCGGCAATGAAAAGAAACATATACACCGGCGACGACTTCAACGTAGCCTCAATAACAGAAGAGAAGGGGTACATAGACCTCCCAAGAGAGGAAAAGAAGGAACTGCTGTCCGGACTATCGTCTAGGTAGCTTTTCAACGAACTATTCGAGATACCTCCCTATCTCACCGAGTCTCCTTATCTTCCTAAAGCTGCCTTTGATTTTGTCTTCCCTGTCAATGAGCAACGCCGTTAACCCAGCCCTCTGCGCGCCTTCGTAATCAGCCTCCAAAGCATCTCCCACAAAAACTGCCTCGGATGGGCGAATATTCAACCTGTCCAGGGCGAAGAGGAAGACCTCCTTACTTGGCTTCGGCTTACCTACATCGTCAACCCCCACAGCTATGTCGAAGTATCCGTCTAATCCGACCCGAGGTAGTATGGCGTCTATGTCACTCTTGAACCCGTTCGTCACCAAACCCAGCTTGAACCCGCGTCGCCTCAAGTGATCGAATGTCTCGATCACGTCTGAGTAGAGACCCAGATCAGCAAAGTCCCACCACCTCTCTGTGATCGTTCTCGCCATGAAGAGGAGATCGCCCTGAACTCCTAAGCGCTTGAGTAACTCAAGATTCCATTTCGCCCAGAATTCGCCGTAGGGCAGCCCGTAGTCTGCCGAAGTAAGTTGGTCGTCAATCTCTTTTTGTGCGGATGCGATCTTGCTCAATGGCTTTCGAACTCCATAAGCCTTCAGAATCCTTCTGAAGATCTCGGGAACTGGTGCGGCCTTAATCAGGGTGCCGCCCAGATCGAAGAGTACAGCCTTGATCCTTCCGTAAGAACTCGACATGCGAGTGCGCTCGGAAATTTATTTGAGGGTCACATATTTATGATTAGCCTAATCGCGAGAGTCGCATATGTTGATTCTAGTCTTCGCCGAATCCGCTCTGGAGACGGTTCCACGAGATCTATGGAGCCACCCGGCGGTCGGCAAGCATTCTAGAAGAAGGAAGAAACAGCCTGGATTAACAATCCTCGACAGGTCCTATCATCACGGCGCCATGAAAGGACTCAGCGAGAACGAGAAGAGAGGCCGACCGGATATTATTCACTTTAGTCTGCTAGAAGCATTAGGGTCCCCGCTAAATAGGGCAGGCCTTCTTGAGGTCCATGTTCACACGATAGATGACCACGTGATCTATGTAGATCCCCAGATCAGGCTGCCAAGGAATTATGAGCGGTTCATAGGGCTTATGGAACAGCTCTTCCAGCTGGGCAAAGTCCCCAAAACTGGTCCCGCGCTACTCAGCTTGGAGCCCAAAACGATCTCTGATCTCATCATGGATATTGGCCCAGATTACGTCGTAGCCTTCAGCAGACTGGGTTCATCAATGACGCTAAGAGATGTCATGACAAGCCTTTCTTCTAAAGGAAGGTTAGCAGCAATAATAGGCGGATTTCCGAAAGGGCACTTCTCCGAGGAGACGGTGAGCCTGACGAACGAGATGATCTCCATAGACTTTGATGCGCTGGAAGCTTGGACGGTTGCTTCAAGGGTTATCTATGAGTATGAAAAGTCAATCTTCCTCGACAAGAAGAGGCTTAGACGCCACAGTTAGCGTCCCGCTGCACCAAGCTCAGATCTTTCAACTCGCGAGTCACGTCTGGGCATCTTTGGATGCACTTATCGACTAGGTGGAGATACCGTCCGACCCTTATGCTTGAGGGGCGCACCTCTCTCACTTCACCCGGCCGCGCTATGACAAAATATCTTGCAGAAATCTTAGCTCTAGTTGCAAAGAGTGCTCCATCGACCGATGCATGCAACAGATTGCAATATGGAGACCCATCAACCGTCAAAACTAGGATCTCCTTGGGACTCGAGCACCTGACCATCATCGCTATTTTTCCCACGAACCCGCTGCAACTCTCAGCTTCAGGGCAGGCTGTCAGAACAACACGATCCTTGGAAAACTCCTTGAGAAGCTCTGGGAATGTGGACTCTATGCACTCACCTGAGATAAGGATGGAGGCATCCTTTAAGAATGGCGCCTTCACCCAAGTTTCCATAAGTTTCAAGGTTTTCGCCAGGAAGGTTGACTCGTTGATTGCTCCAAGGTTAGCCGAAAGCGAGAGGTCTACGTTACTATCTCTTCGAGCTTGTTCATCGTCTTCGCCCTTCTTATCTCAAGGGCGATTCTGTCTCCCATACTCATTCTTCGCTGGTACATGGCGTTGGCATACTGGGAGCCCACACCCATGTGTACGTTTGTTCCTCCACCGTGCCTCAGGGCGACATCCTGTGTGACTGGGACATGCATATATGTCTCTTTGCCGGCAGGTACATCGTAAAGCCCATACTCGACAGCGGCACCGGGTATCTTCGACCATGTTATTAAGGTCTGAAGGCACCAAGCTCCTATTATGCCAGGCGTCTCATACTTCGTAGTTGCCAGCAGAAATGCGTCGGCATATCTGTGGACCTCCTTCAATAGCGACTCCCTGAGGCTCATGGCCAGGTGGCATGTGACCTCGAATGACGGCACCTTCTTCATCTTCTGCTGAATGTCTATGGGTAATCTTTTGACCCCATCGAGTATTGTTTCTCTTCGTTCGTCGATTGAGAGGAACTCGTTGGCCAATTGGATTCTCGCCTCTTCGAGGCTGGTCCTGTAAAGTTTTGCGAAGACGTCGTCCGCATCCCCCCACTCCATCTTGGCGTTGAGAGGGGAAAAGAAGAAGTTGAAGTT
>Ga0315314_1000897_pt1 | contig 29176 bp, 33 predicted proteins | sample TDP9_MG_FD_203631 | JGI IMG/M metagenome (GOLD analysis project Ga0315314, IMG submission 203631) | Freshwater sediment microbial communities from Lake Towuti, South Sulawesi, Indonesia - TDP9 | ecosystem: Environmental > Aquatic > Freshwater > Lake > Sediment | place: Indonesia: South Sulawesi... | reverse complement strand
TGAGGGAAGCAGCCGCGAAGGCCGAGGTTGGGGACGATGTCTATGGTGAAGACCCTACCGTTAACAGGCTTGAGAGGCTTGCAGCAGAGATGTTGGGAAAGGAGAGGGGATTGTTTGTGACCAGCGGGACGCAGGGCAACGCAGTCAGCCTCTTGGCCCAGACACAGAGAGGTGACGAGATCATCCTCGAAGCTCGGAGCCACATATACTTGAACGAGGTTGGAGGACTCGCCGTCCTTGGAGGACTTATGGCGAGAACCATTCCAGGAGAGCTCGGCTGGATGAAGCCTCGGGACGTCGAGGCTGCCGTGAGGGCGCCGAACATCCACTACCCGAAGACAAGCGTCGTTTGCCTTGAGAACACACACAATGCGGCGGGTGGCATACCGTTGACAGAGGAGCAGATGAAGGCTGACTGGGAGGTGGCTAAGAGGCACGGGCTCAGAGTTCACCTCGACGGCGCCCGAGTCTTCAACGCCGCCATAGCCCTTCGGGTTGACGTGAAGGAGCTGGCCAAATACGCTGACTCCGTTCAGTTCTGCCTCTCCAAGGGACTTTCAGCGCCGGTCGGCTCGATCGTTGTAGGAGAAGCAGACTTCGTGGAGCGAGCGAGGAAGTATAGGAAGATGCTGGGCGGAGGGATGCGGCAGGCAGGCATCATAGCGGCGCCTGGGATTGTGGCTTTGACGAAGATGGTGGACAGGTTGGGGGAGGACCATGACAACGCGAAGATCCTTGCAGAAGGTCTCAGCCAGATGGGCGTCAGGATCGTCAATCCCGTGATGACTAACATGGTCTACATCGATGTCTCAACCCTAGGCTGGACGGGGAAGGAGTGGGCTGAGGCTTGTAGTAGGCTCGGCTGGAAGAGCGGCGGCGGAAGTCGCTCCAGTGTCATAAGGCTTTGCACCCACTACGGCATAACCAGAGAGGACGTGGAGGCTCTTCTTGAAGGCGTCAAGAAGCTTATCCCGAAACACTGAGTAGAAACAATCCGTACGGCTGTGCAGTCAGGAGCGTGTGGGATGTCAGTTAGGGTTGCTGATGCTGAAGAGAAGCATTGGCGTTATGTGTCGCTGTGCACCCACGTAGATGATGAGAATCCTGATCATCTTTGTGCGGCTGAGCTTCGTCTAAAATGGCTGCGAGCATCTGATGTAAAGACTAAGGTCGCCATAGGCGAGGACGGAAGGCCTCTGGGTTTCATCCACATGGTTCCGATTAACGTACCTCTCTCTGGAATGGTTGGGACAGACTTCCTAGTAATTCCCTGCCTCACCATTGGCTACAAGCTTGTCTACAGTCGAAAGCACGGGACAGGTATCGGAAGGATGTCGGTTCAAGCAGCTGAAGAAGACGCGAATAAGACAGGTTTCATGGGGCTAGCTGTCTATGCCTATGGCGGCGACTTCTGGTTCATGCCATCCGCCTTCTTCCAGAGAATAGGCTTCAGACAGGTCGGGGGCTCCAACATCTGGGTGAAGAAGTGGGGAGAAGTCGAGGACCCAACCAGCCGCCGAGCCCACTACGAGTACAAGCCTATCCCCGGCAAGGTGGTGGTCGACTACTTTTGGGTGCCTTTCTGCTTCACAGTCTGTAAGGAAGTCCTCAACATCAGGCAGGTAGTCTCCGAGTTTGGAGACCGGGTCAAGCTTAAGGAGCATCGAGCGGACGACCCAGAGATCGCTGCACGGCACGGATTGTTCCGCACCCTCTTCATCAACGGTGAACGCAAGGACTGGGGCTACGAGGCGCCGAAGGAGGAGCTGAGGAAAGGAATAAGGAAGGCTCTTCAGGCAACATAGCATCTTTGGGCATTCTTCTCTGGAGCAATCACAACAGGACTTTGAATTTGCAGGTGTCGTCTCCTGCCTTGATAGACTTCTCGAGTTCTACTTCCACGACCTTCTCCAAGACTGACTCAAAGAGTTCTTTGATCCAGCCTCGGGAGCAGTTGCAGAAAGTGCGTGACAGCTTCTCAGAGTCCTTGTTCACTAAGGGACAGTAGCATTCCTCATAGACTACGTAGAGGCCGTCACCGTCTCTGTGAAAGTGCTCCCAGACCTGTCCGAGATTGTCCAAGAACTCGTCCGTGTCCTTTGCACCCTTCTTGCAGGCTTTAGCTTTTGTAATGAAGCTACGAGGAATGCAAGCCCGCCCGCACTTCTCCAGTATCTCTACCTTCGTCTTTTCGTCGACCCGGGCGTCCAAGCCTTCTATTAGGTTTCTGATCCATTTATGTTGGTGTGTCATCGCTACACCTACTGGAGATAAGTATTTAAGTCATTCATCGATTGAAAAGAGGCACCATCTTTATCTAAGGTGTCCCCTGCTATTTCACAATATAGGTCGGCGGGAAAGTGGCTCTCAGAGAGGGCGTGGCGAAGGCAGTGGGGTTCGTTAATCGTCAGCAGAGACCCTTCAAGGTCAATCTTGTTCGGTCCACAATTCAGAACTTCTCCATGGCCCTCACTCAGCAATACCAGTCTATCTACACTGTGGCGCTGGGCGCTACACCTGTTCAGCTCGGACTGGCGAACAGCATCGGCGGAATCGCCTCTGCAGCCATCTCAACCCCGATGGGCTGGCTCACGAGCAAGTACGGTATAAAGAAGATGTACCTTGTCTCGACGCCGCTCTGGATCCTCAGCGCAGTTCTCTTCGCCTTGGCGCAGAACTGGGTGATGGCCATACCAGCTCTCTTCCTAGCCTCGCTCTCGTTAAGGATGACGTTGACGGCCTGCTCAATGGTCTGCGGGAGCTACCTCAAGAGCCACGAGCGGGCTACAGGCATGCAGCTCTGCGACACCATCTCAGCCGTGCCGAGGCTTTTTGCGCCGATGATCGCTGCCTTCGCCATCACCGCCTCAGGGGGACTCACCGCAAGCGGGATCAGACCCCTCTACTTGCTCCAAGCATTGGTGATGGTGGTCATGCTTCTCCTCGTTGTAAGGTGGTTTGAGGACCCGCTCAGAGGAGGCACAGGTTCAGTTGAGTCAACAGGCTTCATAGAGGGTCTTAACAGGGTCTTCAACGAAGGAACTCGTATAAGGATTTGGATGCTCTACACAGTGCTGACGACACTCACCATGATGATGAGCAACACCTACCTCAGCGTCTTCGCCCAACAGTACAGAGGCGCAGACCAGTTCGTGTTAGGGACCATGGCTGCGGCCTCTGTGGTGGCGCCCCTGCTGCTGAGCCTCCTCGTGGGGCGTCTTGCCGACACCGTTGGGAGGAGGAAGACCGTCTTTTTGTTGACGCCGCTCTACACGTTGTCCTTCGTACTGCTGCTCTACACCGATAGTCCCCTCTGGCTGCTTCTGTCAGGCTTCTTCCAAGGCTTCTTCATGCTAGCGATGATAACGGAGAACGCCATGGCTGCAGAACTGATGCCAGTCCACCTCCTAGGCAGCTGGTTCGGGCTCTTAGGACTCTTCCGCGGTCTCGCCAGCGTGGCTGGTCCCCTCATAGGCGGCTTCGTCTGGAGCACCTTCGACCCCAGCGCCGTTCTTCACCTCCTCATCCTCCTCGAAGCGGTGAAGCTCTTCCTTTTGCTGGCTGTGCCTGAGACTCTGAAGAGAAGTAGGTGAGCCGACTTGTCACTCCAAGGTGATCTTCAAGGCGTAACTTAACATATCTTCTAGTATGGTGCTTCTGCTCTTGGCCCTCTCGAACTCGCTCGGTGTATATGCGATTGCGTCGAGAGAGAAGCCTGGTTCCATAAGCCTCTTAACTAAGGTGAATCTTGCACCTACATCTAATCCAGCGAAGACTTTAGATACAACCACTAGGTCAAGATCGCTGTCTTTCAACCAGTCTCCTCTGGCATAGCTTCCGCATAGGTATATGTCGGTTTCTGAATCCATCTTCCTCAAAGCTTCGAGAAGCTTTCTAAGAGTCCGCCACAGAGAAGAGGGCAGATCTCTATCTTCTAAGGTTCGCAGAGACACCCACCTCCTCCACAATCCTCTTCGAAGCTTCTACCAGACGTCTGGCGAGAGACTTGGATATCCCCAGCCAAGGCTTTTCAAGCCCGGCGTTCGGGTAGCGAGCCACTGAATAATAAGGAGTTAACTCTGAGAGGGTTTCTGTGAGGTCCTCTGAAAGTCGAGTTCCAAGGCCGCTATGAAGTTCCATTAAGTCGTGAGTTCTTGGAGGTCTCTCACGTTTCAGAACAATGTACGCCGCCTTCATAGCCTTCTCCACGGCTTGCTGAGATGCGAATAGCGCCCAGTTTGGTCTCCCTCCAGACAGAGCCGCCTCAGCCTCGTCAAGGTCTACTAACGCTCCTTCGTACCAGTTTAACGCTTCACGCCTTCTAAGATTCTCGTCCATCTAGAAACCTTCAAGATTGAAAACTCTTCAAAACATATAAACGTTAGGAAAAGAAGGGGACTGTCAGCAGGACTTGTAACCTGGAGATCCTGTCCTGCCAAAGAAGGACTACATCGCTCTTAGTCTTTTGATCCGTTCTTCTATCGGTGGGTGTGTGGCGAAGAGTTCGTCCAAGGGGCTTCGCTTGGGGTCTGTGAAGAAGAGGTGGCTGACGGCTTCGCTCACGTCGATGTTGCCCCTGTTCCTCTTCATGATCTTCTCCAGTGCCGAGGCAAGCCCTTCGGGATACCTCGTCAGCTCCACGCCAGAAGCATCAGCCAGGTATTCCCGTCTTCGGCTGATGGCTAGTTGGACGAGTCGGACTGCGATGGGTGCGAAGATAGCAAGTATGAAACCTAGCACGAGTATGAGCGCCTCTATTCCGCCGCCTCTTTCGCCTCTACCTCTGCCTCTCCGTTCTCTTTGGATGCCGCCATATCTGAAGGTTCTGAGGATGATGTGGCTGAGGATGGCGACCAAGCCGACGAGGACGGCGACCAGCGTCATGAAGAGGATGTCCCTGTTTCTCACATGCGAAACTTCATGAGCGACAACTCCTTCTAGCTCAGCCCTATTCAGCTCCCTAACTGCCCCAGTCGTGACCGCTATGCTTGCGTGCTCAGGGTCTCGACCCGTCGCATAGGCGTTGATTTCGCTGCTCTCCATGACGTAGACCTTCGGCGGAGGGATTCCAGCCGCGATGCTGACGCCCTCAACAGTGTCCCGTAGATACTGGTACTGTGAACCCTCCCCAGGCTGGGCGTTCGTGGCGGAGAGGATGATGCCGTCGCCGTACACGTACGAGCCGTACGTGTAGAGGGCTATGAAGAGGAAGGAGAAGGGTAGAACGATCAGGGAGTATTCTGGTGCAAAGATCAGGGTGAAGACGTAGACAAGAAGGATGAGGACGGCTGCGACTAGCACAGCCAAAAAGAGGGAGCTCCTCTTGTTCTTGGCTACCTCGTCTCGGAAGCTTCTGCGCTCCATTAGAACTTCACTTGTACAGGCTTTCGCTCTTCTTCAGGAATCTCTAAGAACGGATGTTTCTGACTGCCGCCTGCGAACCACGATCCTGGGATCGTCGTGATGAGGTTGTTGAAGTCGAGGACTGAGCTGTTGTAGTACTGCCGTGCGTAGGCGATCTTGTTCTCTATGCCTTCCAGCTGCTCTTGGAGGAGCTTGAAGTTCCCGCTGGCCTTTAGGACAGGATAGTTCTCTGCTATTGCGAATAGGCTGCGTAGGACAGCCGTCAAGGCGTCTGCCCCAGCCATCCTCTCCTGTCTGCCGCCTGTGACCATTCTCTCCCGCGCCTCGGTGACCTTCTCGAAGACCTCTCGCTCATGCTTCGCGTAGCCCTTCACGGTCTCAACAAGGTTCGGAACGAGGTCGTACCGCTTTTTGAGCTGGACATCGATCTGAGCCCAGGCTTCCTCGATCCTGTTCGAGAGCACCCTGATGCGGTTGTAGTAGTAGATAAAGATCAGGACGAAGACGACGACAACCAAGACAATGCCGCCAATAACCAGCAACTCAAACCCGTTCAAACAATCACCGATCTTATCCCCGACGAAGTCCGCACTTAAAAACCTATTCAAGGTCTGTTCTTGTCAGTCTTCTTGATGACGTTGTAGCCGAACTGCGCTTTGGCAGGCTAAGAAACTCAGTCTTCTTTCAGTGTGAAGAGGGCATGCTCAAAATCCTTGACTATCATGATCCTCATGTTATAGACTTCGCCCTTGCGTGCGCTGAAAGCTCTTCGTCGTGAAAATGCTGCGTGGGTGCAGCCATTTGTGTCAACAAGCAAAGAGGAAGGGTCTTGACTACACTTCCTGCAAGCTCTTTTTGATGTCCTCTATGAGTTGTTGGGATGAGTCTGGTGTCACGATACCAGACTCAATCGCTATCCCTTTCGAGCTTATCTCACAGGTTCTCTCCTCAATGCTGAGAGCAGGCCCGAGGTCCATATACCTAGCCCGAAAAGAGGAAGTGAGACGAGGGAGAGCCATTGACCCAACGCATCAAGAGGCCTGTACTCTAGCTTTGAGTTCACACTGATCTGTACGTAGCATTCAATGGACTGATGCCTCTGGTTCAAGATCTCAACTTTGTACAGCCCCGACTTCAAGGCGTTGACGTTGAAAACAGCGTATGTGGAATTAATCTCTGATCGAAGTAGGTTGCTGTCTGGGTCGTAGACATGCCAGCTGAAGGCCTTCTCAGAAGTAGGTTCGGTCTGAATCCTAAATATGTCTATGGAGCCGATTAGACTGTCTCCTTGCTTGACGCTCAGAAGGTAACTCCAACCTCTTAGACCGCTAATCGGGATGCGGTTGTAGAAGCTCTCCTTAGTCTCAGTGTAGGTCGCAGTAGGTGAGAGGAACATGCACCAAAGACCGCTCAGCAGAACCATCCAGGCGACAGTCAACGCGACAGCACCTCCAGTCTTCAGGTTTATGGTTATGCGCCGACTGATCAAGAGTCCTACGACAATTAGGAAGATCACTCCAGCGACTACGACGCCCACTATGACCAAGGGCAGGAACGCCCACAACCAAGGCATAGTTGATGAGCCATCCAATGCGGTGACCAAACCCGATCGTTTCCAGATAAAGCTTTGTGTTACAATTATATGAACTCTACCTTCTTCGATGGAGACGTGCTGAGTATAGCACTTTTCATTGTCTTGTCTACGGCTAGAGTGTTCGCCGCGCCCAATCCATGATTATCCTCATGGCGTCGTTGAGACCAGAAACGATGGCATCTGCCTCGGGAATCCCTTCAGCTGTTGCTCCTCTGCCCAACAGTATGGTTCTCATACCGAGGTTCTTAGGGATCAGGATGTCCAAGTATGGGTCATCGCCGACCACTGCTGCCTCTTTCGGGATGACCTCGAGGCGTTCAAGGATCTTTTTGTACATCTTGGGATTCGCCTTTTCGCATCCTGCCTCATAGCCCGTGCAGACAAAATCGATGTAGCTAAGGATCGGTTTGAGGTCATTTTCAAACCAGAAACGGGGCGTAGTCGTAGCGATAGCCGTCCTCAATCCCAGCTCCTTTGCCTTAGCGATGCATCGAGCATCAGGATAGAGCTGAAAGGCAGTCCTCTCATAGAGCCTCACCACATCCCTCATAGTCTGCTCGTTGACCCTGACCTCCAGCCTCTCAAACATCTTCTCCAACATCGACTCGTAGTCACCGAATCCATGCTTTGGGTAATCCACAAAGACGACAAAGCCCCAGGCATACCTTAGCTCTTGGGGATAGACCTGATACCCCCTGCTCACGAGAAGGGAGGAGACTTCCTTCGTGTCAACCTCGCCTTTCACAGCAGCGAGAGTTCCGACAAGATCGAAGATTAGAGCTCTAAGCATTTTCTGATCTCCTGCGTAAGGACCGAAACCCAAAGTCTAAACCACCAACCAAGAGCTGCTTCAAGCCAGGGTGAATGTTCGTTAGATCCTTGATCTCGTTCTGGCTGAACCATCTCGCCTCTGACAACTCTGAGGAGATATCAACCCTTGATGTTAGAGGTGTGCAGAGAAAGTTGGTTAGTCTGTCGCCTGTGTATGGATCGGTGTGCTCCACAAGCTTGCTGACTATCTGGATTGTTAGACCGACTTCCTCCCTTACTTCACGTTTCAGAGCTTCTTCAAGATGCTCCCCGCCCACCGCCTTGCCTGCTGGAAGAAGCCAGTCACTGTAGTCAGGCTTTTGTTCAGAAGAATGCCTGACAAGCAAGACCTTCCCATCCCCAACGATTGTTGCACAGACAATCAAGTCGAGACCTTCTGAGCTTCCTACTCCTCCGTTTAAATCCCCTTTAGTCTATTTATCTTTAAGGAAATAGCTAATCCTATCAGGTCGGAACACAAGGTCTCTTGTTGGACAACAACATTTTATTATTGGACTCTTCCAAACACTTCTTGGAACAAGGTGACGAGGTTTGAGGATTGTGGTGAGAGGGGCTCAGGAGCGAGATCTGGAAGCCATCAATGGTCTCACGGAAGATTTGCATAGGTATCTGGCGGGGCTGTATGGGTTGGAACTCTCAGCCGAGGAGCTGGAGGATGAACACCTTGACCGAGACGAGTTGGGGGACACCTATGTAGCTGAGGATGCTGAGAGAGGTGTAGTCGGTTACATCTCGTTCTCTAATGGACGTGATGAGTGGACAGGTCCACATTATGCCCTTGAGCACCTTGTAGTCCGTGAGGAGTGCAGGGGAGCAGGCATCGCGGGGATGCTCTTCGGTGTCTTGCTTGAAAGAGCTAAGCAGGAAGGAAAGAATATCACGACAGGGACACTTGCAAGAAACATAGGAGCGTTAGAGTTCTATCAGAAGATGGGATTCAAGCCCCTCACAGTCGGTCTCCTCCTCGACCTGAAGAAGAGGATACCGAACCTGTAGATCTCTGAACCCCAAGGAATCTCTCATCGTTGTTATATTGACCATTGATGATTAGTTTTTAATATTGCAAAGGCATTGTAGAACCATGGTCAAAGCAAGGATCATCGGAACTCGCAACGCAAGGGAGTTCCTTCCCATAGGCGTGAAGATTCTCCGTGAGGGAGGCTCAGCCCTCGACGCCGTCGAGGCGACTGTAAGAGCAGTAGAGGACAATCCTCTCGACACGAGCGTCGGCTATGGTGGCATACCTAACCTCATGGGTGTCGTCGAGCTCGACGCCTCGATTATGGACGGCAGAACTCTCCGAACAGGAGCCGTCGCAGGCATAAAGCACTTCAAGAACCCTATCTCGATCGCTAAGAAGGTCTTGGAGGTCTCGCCCCATGTTCTCCTCATCGCGGATGGGGCAGAGGCTTTTGCGGAGGCCATGGGTTTCGAGAAGTGCGAGCTCCTCACAGATTACACGAAGACACTCTACGAAGCTTTTCTCAAGGACGCGATACCCGACCTTGACGAACGCTTTGCTAGGTGGAGGGTCTCTCTGCCTCAGACAGTCAAGACATACAACATGAAGGAGTGGTATGCAAGGCTCTCTGAGCACTACCACGGCACGGTGAACGTCATAGCTATGGACGCGAAGGGCGACCTCTGCACAGGCGTCTCCACTAGCGGCACAGCACTCAAGTGGCCTGGCAGGCTCGGCGACTCACCGATCATCGGGGCGGGGAACTATGCGGACAACCGTTATGGTGCCACTGCGTGCACTGGGCGTGGTGAATTGACCATCAGGCTCTTGTCGGCTCGGATGATCGTGGCTTATGTGCGGTGCGGCATGGGCATCGGCGAGGCTTGTTTGGAGGCTATGAGAGAGGTGCGGCGTCTCAACGAGACCGGTGGAATAAACTGCATAGCGATGGACGCGCGAGGCAATACCTTCTCTGCTGGGACAGGCTCTACGAGCATGCACTGTTACATGGACGTAGACTCGAATGAACCTCAGGACCGGATGGGAAGCGTAGTTTAGTTGAGCCGTTCCTCTATCTACTTGGCCAAGAGGCCTGTCACTAGCGAGATTGTGGCGATCCTAGACGCGACCTTCGAGAACCGTAGACTAGACCTCATCCGAGCTCAATCAAGGGCTGTTCAAAGCGGCGAGATCCATGAGCTGATGCTCGTCGACAAGGCTGAGGAGATCGCCGACCATGTGATCGTCCTCGGCTTCATTGAGGTCATCTCAGGTGGTATTATCCTCATCAGCGACAAAGTCTCCTTAGACGGAGCGCCTATCGGTGAGATTGCGGGCTTCGACCAGACCCACATGCCGAACCACATGAATATTCTAGTGAAGGGTCCACTCAGGAGGGCCGAGATGAGGCTGGGAAGCAGAGTATCCTTCAGAAAGCAGTAGACACAACCGTTGCGTTATCTGCTGTTCTCAGTGTTGAGGAAGCGGGCTGCGGTGAGGGCGTACATCTTCGAAACTGATGGCAGCCATTTAAGGGGGACGTATTCATTGGGTTGATGGGTGTCTCCACGCTTCGGTCCTAGGTGGAGGCAGGGTATGCCTGCTTCGCCTGCGAAGACGTTGGCGTCGGTGATGCCTGCGACGTACTCGTAGAGGGGTTCAACACCCATCACCTCCCTGTAGACCTCGTGGAATATCTTCAGAACAGGCTCTTCGGGGTTCATCTCGAAGGGCTCATATTGAGGTGGCTTAGTCCTGACTTCGACTTCGGCAGCGAGTTTCAGCGAATAGATCAGCTCCTTCAAGTCCTCTATGGCTGTGCTGACTGATTCACCTGGCACGAGGAGCCTGTTCACCTCGAAGCAGCATCGGTCCGGCACCACCACGGAGTAGGTTTGGTAACCTCCATCGATCTTAAGAGTGCAGCAGTTGCCTCTGCCGAACTTCGGGTGGCTCCTCAGCTTCAGTTGGTCAAGCGCTGTCAGTATTTTTGCAGCCTCCTCTATCGCGTTGACGCCGAGGTGTGGTCTGAAGCCGTGGGCGGCTCGTCCCTTGACTGTGACTTCGTAGAGGATTTTGCCTGTTATGCCGACGGGGATAGGCTTAGTGTTGTCGCCTGGGTAGGGTTCGCAGAGGAGGATGGTGTCGCACTCGGCGTACTCCGTCTTCAGCATCGCCCGTGCTCCCTTGGAGTATGCTTCTTCGTCGATGACGCCTGAGAATAGGAGTGTGCCGTTGAACTCGAAGCCTGAGTCGGCGAAGGCTTTCAGAGTGTTCAGTGCACAGGCGATGCCTGCCTTCATGTCGCAGGAGCCGAGTCCGTAGAGCCTACCGTCCTGTTCCACAGGCGTGAAGGGGTCTGTCTTCCAGCCCTCGCAGACAGGCACGGTGTCGGTGTGACCGTTGAACATGAATCGCTTGCCGAGGTGTCTTCCTTCTAGCTGTGCGTAGACATTTGGACGTTTAGGCTCAACCATGTTTGTCTCGCACTTTAGTCCCAGTGCCTCGAGCTCTCGGCGTAGGTATTCCGCTAGCTCTGCTTCTTCTCCGACGACTGACCTGATACGGATCATCTCCTCCAGTCTTCGATGGGTGTAGGAGTCGTCGAGTCTGGTGGTTAGTTCTTGATACATTGATCCTTTCTTCTAGCTTTCTGAATAAAAGTCTTCAAGTCCATGAACGTCAGGCTAATATAAGGTGATGCCCTAATCTTGTTTCGGTGAGATGCTGCATGAAGGTTGAGAAGAGTCCTTCAATGTTGTTCTATCCCTGTCCCGTGGTGCTTGTGACCTCTGTAGACGAAAAGGGCGAACCGAACATCGTTACCTTGGCTTGGGTCGGCGTAGCCTGCTCTGATCCGCCTACGATCAGCATAGCCATCCGTCCCAGCAGGCACTCCTACGGACTGATCGAGAGGAGCAGGGAGTTCGTCGTGAACATTCCGACGCTGAGCATCCTGAAGCAGACCGAGCACTGTGGCAGAGTCTCAGGCAGAGAACACAAGAAGTTCGAGGAGACCGGCCTGACGCCTGAGCTTGCTTCGAAGGTGAAGCCGCCCCTCATCAAGGAGTGCCCTGTCAACCTAGAATGTACGCTCCGGCAGATCGTCAAGCTAGGGAGCCACAGCCTCTTCTTGGGTCAAATCGTTACCGTCCATGCGGAACAGGAGATGCTAGATGCAGATGGACACATAGATTACTCTAAGGCTCAGCCCTTCGTCTACAACCAAGGAGAATACTGGAACCTAGGAAGAAAACTCGAATCGTAGCTGTTTTGTTTACTTTCCCAATCTACCTATTTTTGAATATTGGAAAGCTCCAGCCATTAATGGCAAATATATCCGCTCCTCTAGCAGGGAAGACAAACATAGATATACGTGGTAGAGTTATGTCTTCAAATTCGCCACTTTTAATATCTTTAATTGAGGGAGGTTCGTTACATTTACTACAATTTCGTCTAGATAGTTTATTTCATCGTTAGGAATAGATAATTCATTAATTAATCTTGATACCTTTGAAGTTATTTCAAAACAACGATTTTTACCTACATACAGTGCTACTTCGCAACATCTGTAAAAGTTCTTTTGCAGCTTTTGTATAAGATTATGCTGAGCACTCGTCTCTCCCTCTATAAATATAGAACAAAAACTTAGAGTTTTTCTAAATCCAGCCGCTAGAAATGATAAAGATGTGAAACCTCAGCCTGTAAATATTGGTCGCTTGGAGGTAGGCTTATGTATTACAATGTATTCTATTCTTCTTGATTAAGCTATGACGGAGAAGGGTGCTGTGGTCACTGTGCGTCTTTCACGCCGAGACTTAGAGAGAGTGGAAGCTGTTAAGACGCTTGTGAAGGTTGACCGTTCAACGTTGCTGAAGGAGTTTATCGAGGACGGGCTGCGTCGAAGAGTCATCGACCTCTACCAAGGGGGCAACTTAACTGCTGGAAGGGCTGCTGAACTCTTAGGGATTTCCTTGCGAGAATTTCTTGAGATGCTGGAGAAGGACGGCATCCCAGTCAACTGGGACTCGGAAAGCGTCAAGGAGTACCTGAAGACGAGATACGGGGAGTCAAGCGTTGCCTAAAGTAGTTTCTGACGCTGGACCACTGATCCACCTAGCCCAAATAAGCAAGCTGCACCTCCTCGGGAGACTTTTCAATAGCATATCGATCACCCCCGAAGTCAAGAGAGAAGCCTTCAACGAAGGAGTCAGGCTTGGACACGCAGATGCCCAGATCATAGGAAAAGCCATAGAAGAAGGTTGGATCGTCGTTGAAGAAGTTCCTGAAGGCGTAGCCTCAGCTGCCAAACGACTGGAGAAGGGCGAAAACATATCTCAAGCAGATGCCGAGACAATTCAACTGGCGAAGGAGAACGGAGCAGAGATATTAGTTGATGAGAAGGCTCTCTCAGACCTTGCGAAGATGTTTGGGCTTAGGGTTTGGAGCACATGGACCGTGCTGTTAGAAAGCCTGAGAAGAGGATTCATCGAAACATCCGGCGTAGAGGATGCCATAACTGAACTCGGTGATAGAAGACATAAATTGAGGGATAAACAAGCCGCTGAGATATTGAAAGCAGCAAAACTCATAGATTCTCAACGACAAAAAAGAGAAACAGAAGCTTGAATTCTGGAGCTATCTGATTCAAGGCTTTATGCCCACGAGGAGTGCGTAGCCGACTCCGCCTTTTCTCACGAAGTCCACTACCTGCCTGAACTGTTCGTCGTCCTTGAGCTTCGTCGCCGCAGAGAGGAGGAGGATGTTCCCCTCCTTTTCCACCTCCTCCGTGCAGTCTATTACCTTGATGTCAGTGAGCCCCGCCTTCTCCATTATGGCTCGGTACTCGTCAATGGTCACGGCGCCACCAATGCACTGACAGTATAGGGAGGGGTCGCTCCTGACAGCTTCAGGCATCTCAGCCCTGCTGACCACATCATGCATAATGACTCTGCCGCCATGCTTCAGCACCCTCACCTTCTCGTCGAGAGCCCTCTGCTTGTCAGGCACCAAGCAGACGACGCATTCGCTGATCACCGCATCGAAGGCTCCATCCTCAAAGGGCAGGTTCTCAGCGTCGCTAACCCTGAACTCGGTTACAGAGCTTAATCCAGCCTCCTTCGCCTTTCCCTGAGCCAGAGAGACTGCCTCCTCTAAGAAGTCTACGCCCACAGCCCTGCCCGTAGGCGCCACCTTCTCCGCAATCAAGAGCACAGTCTCCCCTGAGCCTGACCCTACGTCGAGAACCCTCATCCCGTCCCTAGGCGCAAGCAGCTCCATCATCAGCCTGTGAGGCACCTCTGGACTTGCAGCATTTTGTCGTGAAGTGTCACAACAGCTACATGAGGCTGAGTCGTCAACTTCTTGAGGCTGGCAGCACTGTTCTGCGCTGCTCCAGCGGGCGCTATACGCCTCCTTAACCTTCTCTTTTATCTCTTTACTCTTCTTCATTTCTTACATCTCTCCTACTTGCGTTTTCTTGATCTCTTCTACTACTGGCGCAACCCTCTCTCTCGGGAAATGATGGTGAGTCTTCAAGCCCAGTTTCACGACACTCAACATGAGCGGTACCTCCATGAGTGGTCCGATGACCGTTGCCAAGGCTGCGCCTGACCCGATTCCGTAAAGAGTCGTAGCCATGGCTATGGCGACCTCGAAGTGACTGCTCGACCCTATGAGAGTGACATCGATGGCAGTCTCGTAGTTCCAACCAGCTAAGTAGCCGAAAGGATACGTCCATGCGATCATGACGGCATAGTGGAGGAGATTGGGAGCCGCAAGGTATGCCACCAGCAGCGGGTTCTTGAGGATGATCTCGCCCTCAAAGGAGAAGAGCACGATCAAGGTCGTCAACAATGCCACGATTGACACTCTCCCAACTGCTGGTCTGTAGACGTTCCCGAACCACTCCTCGCCTTTCCTAGCTAGAATCAGCTTCCGTGAGATCGCTCCTGAGGCAACTGGCAGAGCTATGAAAACCAGGACGCTGACGGCTATGAGGTCCCACGGAACGGGGATGCTGCTGACACCGAGGTAGAGAGCCGCAAGCGGAACATACAGAAAGAGCATCATCAGGGCGTTGATAGCCGTGTTGATGAGCCCCTGCGCCAAGTCGCCCTTAGCCAAGAACATCCACCACATAACCATCGCCGTGCATGGTGACAGACCCAGCAGAATGACACCTGCGATGTACTCTGAATTGCCCTTCAAGATGAGGTTCGCAAGCAGCGTCATCAGAGGCGGTGCCACCACCCAGTTGGCGAATAGCGTCGTCAGAATCGGCTTCGGCTTCTTCGTTGCCTGTTTGATGTCGCTGAAGCGTATGCCGACGACCGTGGGATACATCATAAAGAAGAGAAGGATGCCGATAGGGATGGAGAGCTGCCTGAACTTGAGGGCATCCATGAGCTGACCAAACTGGGGCAAGAACCTCCCGACCAGCAGACCAGCCACGATGCAAAGCCCTATCCACAACGTCAGGTACTTCTCGAAGACGCCGAGGGTTTCCTTCTTGGTTGAGTTTGTCAAGAGTCCTTTACTCACCTACTTCATCGAAGAACATATTGAAATATTTAAATTTATCGTTACAAAAGCCCAGCCTTATGCAAAGCCTCAATCAGTTTTTGGTTAGCTATGCTATAGAAGACCCACTTCCCCCGCTTTCTTCCCTTCACTAGTCCCACGCGCTCAAGGATGCCCAAGTGATAAGAAGCAGTCGGCTGAGTGAGTTCCAGGGCGAACATTACCTCGCAGACGCACATCTCTCTAGTCTCCAAAAGCTTCAGCATCCTCAGCCTCATCGAGTCAGACAACGCCTTGAAGAACTTGCTATGCTCCTCCATGGCCCGTAAATCAACCCCGACGGCGAGCTTCTCCAGCTCGGCAGCACACTTATCCGCATCCTCAATCGAACAGATTCCAGTGGCTACAAGCCGTTCCAGCCTCTCTTTCACTCTGACATCAGACATGTGAAGTCCGTCATGCTCTAAACAGAACCAAATATTTAAATATATATAAGAAACTAAGTCCTCGAGTACTACCAGTAAGAACCTAAGGGAATTCGATGAGAGATTGGCTTGGTTGGACTGGGGCGTGACGATAATTACGGAGGCGTTGGATTGGCGGGGGTGATGACGGATTCTTCAACTCCTGCATTTTGGACTGTGGACACCTTGTTGATGGACTAGCTAAGGTGTTTGAAGTCCTTGAGGTGAAACTGGTTCCACCATTGGACGCGGCGCTTGACAGAGCATGCCCAATGGGTGTTCATATTGATGAAGAATCCCGCGGACTGCAGCCAACTAGGGAAAGCCATAGCAGAAGCGTTTATCCAAGTTTCATCGACCCTATGTTTTGTTTCATGGTACTTCACCGTACTCCGTTTTTGACAGTTCCATGGAGGGAGCAAGAATTCTGAACGGCCGCCACAACCCCTTTCTGACCATACGGTTATTGCAGAACTACTGATGCTTCGAATATAGACGGGGGGTTAAGTAGAATCCGTGCACAGTGGTAGAGGCGGCAGTTGTGAGTTACTTCGCCTTCTGTTTTCCCAAGGCCGCGAGGGATTCCTTGATGGTTTGGAGTTTCTCAAGGGTCTCCTCGTATGTCCTTCTCCTATCGCCAATCTGTTTCTTGATGTCAGGGATTAGCGTGTTTATGATCTTGATGAACGTGGATGGTGGGAAATCCTCAAGGAGAAGGGAGATGGAACGGCCTTCTTTCTCTTTGACGACTATGACCCCCGATTGATACATCGTCACAGAGTCAAGTCTCGAGGGGTCTCCAGCAAATACATCTCTGTAGAGAGAGTCGGGTACGGCCATATACAAGACTTCCCCGTGGTCCATGATGGCTTCCAGAAGACGGATGACCTCCCGCTTAGTTTCCTCACTGATCCGTTTTACTGAGAGGAGATGGTCTAAGTCTGCGATAATGGCTTCCAGGTGTTTAACAAAAGTCCCGAAATCTGGCTCCAAATTCTCACATCAAATACAAGTAGACTATGTGACATCTTTTATGGTTTTCGATATGGGCTTACAGGACGTATTCGTTGAGAGCATCTTCGACGAAAGGAGTTTTTGGATCGCAGTGGTAGATTGATACTAGACGCATGAACTGCTTCATCTCGGCGGATAGATCCTCGACAGCAGGATTAAAGAGGAAGAGGACTACCTTTCCCAGTTCGGATAGGCCAGCGGCTAGACTTATCGCCTGATCTGAATCCCAAATGTTCCCATCCGTCATCACGATGGTGATTTGTCTACCGACCCGCTCTGCAACCCTTAGGGCTAGGGTCAATGGTGTGGTGAGGTTTGTATAGCCCCAGGGTTGAACCTGAAGAACGGCGTTTTCGATTGTATCGTAGTTGTGAGAGAGGATCTCCATGTAGTCCTCTATAGGCCTTGTACTGAAGGGGATGAATGATATGGGGTCGTCCATCTCCCTTGCGGCTTGAATGAGGCCGAAGGCAGCTTCCCTTTCTCGGCTCAGAACCATGTTCAGCCCTGTGGAGCCTGAGCAGTCCATCAATATGGCAAGGCTTTTGGCGCTCCTACCTCTAGTAATCTCTCTACGCCTGATCGCGAAGACCCCTGGAATGAAGACCCCGTAGTGCCTATATGTATCTGTTAGGGAGAGCTCTCGAGGGTGATCACCAAGATTCCAGATCTCGTAGATCGGGTGTTCGGAGGGTTTGACTCCTCTCAAGGTTGGCGATACCATTACGAACATGTTGTATAGGTAGAGCTTCCCAACGGATAGGAGGAGCTGCCTAAGCTCTGCGTCAGAGAGACTCAGTTCAATGCGAGTGAAGAAATGCTCGATCTTGGAAGGCGTGGCTCCAATATATAGCAATGACCGGATCAATCTATCACGTTCAAGAAATGACGGTTGGAATCTCGGCAACTTCTCAACCGAAGCTATAGATTCTCCTAGGAAATCCCTTGCTAGAATCTGGGAGAACCTTCTGAAACGGAGATCAAGATCCTCCGTTCGCCTACATAGAGCCTCGTGGGCCTCGATTGCCTTCTTCTCAGCCTTGGGTCGTCCCTCCAACCCTAGTAGTCGCTCGATTTCGTCTCGTATATGGGCTTGTTGATTGTTCAGGTAATCCCCTTTAACGGGCGCGTTCTCCAGGTATGCCCTATACTTCTCCGAGAGTGTGCCATCGGAGAGCATTCTCTCTGTGATGAGGAGGTCTGAGAAGAGATGGGTGAGTTTGTAAGGCTCTCTGACTCCTGAGTCGATCGCTAGGTGGAGCCATAACAACAATCTGTCTATAGTTCCCGGGTAGGAGGATCGATGTTCAGTCTCGTGGAGGACCCAGCCTTCCAGAAGGCTCATGGGCTCTTTGAGGAGTTCTGAAGAGACTACGATCTCATCTGACATGTAGTTCTCGGACAGTACATCAGCAGTTGGGAGCGGAGCTATGTTTCCCCTAAACCCTCTCTCCGCCGCGAAATGTTTCAACCTCGCTAGAATCTTAAGATTGCCTTCTGCCTCCATTCTTGAGTGTCTCCTATTCAGGGAGCTTAGCTACGTCTGTCTCTCTAGAGCTAGCCCATGTGTGTAGCTCCCGTACGGCAAGGCATTTCTCTCTAAGCTTCGCAAGGCTTGCTGAGGCTTCTTGTTCACCCTCTATCGCTTTTGAGAAAAGGGATAGAGCTTCATCCCAGAGTGATAGCTTCGCTTCGATGTTTTCCATAAGTTCTTGTTCCACCCACTCTGTCTCATTGGCGAATTTTAGGAAGAGGTTTCGCTTCAGGTCCAGTCGGTGTGGTATTGTTCGGGGAAGGCTCCAGAGTATATCAGAGAAGTCCACCTCGTTCTTCCCATCTCTCCAAGCGCATGCCTTCGCTAGCTTGATCGTTGAGTCCGTCCATCGATGACCCAAGGGCATCTCAAGCTTATTACACACCTCGCCACTATAGGGACAACCTTCGCATTGGAGCCTGAACTTCGCCGACGTGATAGATTTATCCACTTTGATGCACTTTCTCAGAAGTATGGAGATCATAGATAGCTTCATGACGACCTCTAGCGGGACCGACACCTTCTCAACATCCCTCCATATCTCATCCATCCTGTGCGTGTCAAGGACAGGCGTAGCCAGTTCTCTGAGATCCTCCTTCTGTTTTCCACCGAACTTGATTCTCAACAGCTTCGTTGTGTCTTCCATTCCCAGATATGGCAGGTCTAGATGGAAGTCAATTCTATCAAGAAGTGCCTTCACTATGCCCACTGTGCCGATATCATGGGGGTTACGGTCTAGTATACACACGTAGTCTGGTATCTGTTCCGTGGCGTCACTGAAAGAGGCTACACGATCGGTCAAGATGCCTAGAAGGGCGTTTTGGCATTGAGTGTTCAGTCTCTGAATCTCGTTGAGGTACTTGAAGGACGCGCTTATCAGGGGGCGAGGCATGATCGCACCTATCTTGCCATCCAATGTCCTCTGAATGTTCACGTTCCACAGAATGTCAAGGGTCGTAAGCTCCTGGTGGCATCGTACAATGGCTAGATCTGTGCCGAAAAAGGTCCTAGCAGCGATCTCTACAAAGGTGTTCTTTCCGGAGCCGTAGCCGCCAGTCAGCAGAGTTTTGGAATTGCGGATGATGAGAATGCAGCTGAGGAATCGCTCCACAGTGTCATTTGTGATAAATAGTGAAAAGACCTCTCTTACGCCCTTGAGAAACTGGTCCCGATGAACGAAAGTGCATGCTATTGGCAAGCTGGATTCCCAGCCCTTCTCCCATCATGTCAGGGGCTGGTCGCTTACATAAGTTTTGTGTCACCCTTCCGCGCATGGCTTCCTCGTATGGAAGATCGGGAACCTGCTCTGGATAACTGGTAGGTCACAGCGTTTGTACTAGAGCTTGCTGTCCTTTCGAGTTACGTCCATCCTCGTCTCTCTCAACAATTGGATCGTTGAACTGGGTTTGCGACGCAGCCGAGCATCTCTTCGCGTGTCTGACGGGAGGGCATGTTTCTTGTCTCTTAGAGAAAGCGATCGGGTCTTTGTGTATGTGTACAGTTCCCCTCCCTATAAGGTGGACAATGCGTGCGGTCCTTACCAGGAGGATCGATAGGGGACTTGCTCCCTGATGTTAAAACCCGATATCAATAAGATTCACCACTTTTTAAGAAGTCTCAAACTCTTAAGCCGCAGTGACGTTGACCCCTCTCCTAGCTCCTGATCCCAGACATCACAGATCATCAGTAGCCTTCTCGCTAGTTAAACCTGAGTTCATAGTCACTCTTATGGATTGACTTAGCAGTCAAGAAACAAGTCCATGAGTCCCCTGCTAAACACGCACAAGCCAAAGGTAGTGGCCAATAAGAGTTCATTAGGTTATCTTCCCGCCCGTCCTTGTAGGGCAATAACTGGTGTTGACATGCCTGAAAGCTAGGGTGGGCCGGGCCGGACTCGGACCGGCGACCTCTGCCTCGTAAAGGCAGCGTCCTAACCAAGCTGAACGACCGGCCCCTTTCTCTATAGAGGCCTATCTCCTTTAAGGGTTTTTGTGAGAAGGATCTAGGTTAGGGGTTTGGCGGCTTTATCTGAAGTCCTGTCCAGCCAGTTTGACGATCTTTTCATGTAGAACTTTAAGTCGTTCTATGGCTGGATGGTTTGCGCCCAGGTCCGACGTGAACAGGCGGAACGTCTCCTCTAGGGTTACCCTCTTGTTGCAACTGATGAGTTTATCGGCGTAGCAGACGATCGTCTCCTCCACAGTCTGAGGTTCAGAATCACGTGGTGGAAGACCCAGCTCAACTGCCTCTTCAACAGGGATACCAGCACCGACATGCCTCTCTACGATCAGCGCCACCGCATCGGGCAATCCCAGCTCAGCGACTATCCCTGACCCTATGACGCCATGGCTGACATCGTGTGTCTTCGCCCTGCCGATGTCGTGGAGGAGGGAGCCTGTCTCCACAAGACTGAGATTCACGACAACACCTTGTTTGACACAGGCCTCACCGATCTCCATGGCTAGGGTCGCTACGCTAAGGCAGTGTTCAACCACGTTTTGAGAGCAGCCTGCCTTCCGTAGTAGTACTGCAGCTTCGGCCTTCCCAGGCAGCTTCAATAGCTCAACTCACCTTCAATCCGTCTAATTCTATCTTCAAGAACTTCGACTATTTGATGGTTGTCGTAAAAGTGGACCACCTCGCCGCACTTGGGACAGTGAAAGACCTGTTCCATCGCCTGCTCGAAGGAGAGCTTCGGATCCTCAGGCTTCCCACAATGGTAGAACTGATGGTTTCGCTCATAGTCGAGACGGTCCTGCAGCTTTTTCAAGATTTTGCGCTTCATGCTTTGTACGAACCCTTCGACAAGCTCCTGCTGCAAACTCCATTGGAAGATGAACCAGCCTGTCTCGGAGTCTCTGAACCGTCTGGAGTTGACCAGAGAATGGTTGTATAGTTTGTACAATACCTTTCTGACCGTATTCACGTGTATTCTCGTCTTCAGGGCGAGTTCCTCGACAGTGATCTCCTTTCCGTCGCTCATTGCCTTAACGATAGTCACCGCCTCCTCTCCGCCGAGAGTCTTAGCGACAGCATGGAGGACCTCGTCGTCAATATTAGTGAACACGGGTACCGACCTAAGTTTGGTGTCTACCATAATAGTAGCCTTGGCACAGTTTAAAGGTTTTTCAAGAATCACGGAGAGGTTATGTCAAGAACCTTCTTACCTCGCTCTTGAGGGACGACTCTGAACCGTGCTCCGTCGAACTCCCGGGCTAGCTCCTGCCCTTCGAAGTACTCGTGGAGGAAGAGAGCCAGCGCCGACACCTCGGAGTGAGGCTGAGAGGTGATGGAGACGTTCCAGTCAGCTAAGCTATAAGCCTCAGTTGGAACCTTCTCGCCGCCGACCATTATGATCTTATCCGCAGGCTCACTGCGTATCGCTCGGATCGTATCCCTGAGGGGGACGCCGTACATCGTGAGGTGGATGACCTTGCCGCTCCATTCCTCGACGACCTTCTTCCAGCTCTCAGCATACTCAACCCTGAAGCTCCCTCCCCACTCTCGGCAGACTCCTGCAAGAGTCTCCTCTAGTTTCCTGTCCTTCACACCTGAGTAGATGCCTCTATCAGCGCCAAAAGCTCTTGCAGCCAAGAAGAGGTGGGTCGTCACCCTCTTGTCACGTATCGGTCTGTGCCCCAGCCTCAAGACGGTGATTACCATCAGCTGTTACTCCCTTCTTATCTTGGTTGGGCTCTAGAAAAGGGTTGAGGAGGGGTCCACTCTTTTTTTAGTAGGAACGCATAAATAAGTTCAACGCACAAGCTACAGGATATTCGATGTCAGATCCCACTGACGTTCGACCTGACAGGTTGAGACGAGGTACAGGGGTATTGTCGACGAAGAACGCAGCCTTTGTAGCTATGATGGGAGCCCTTGGGAACATCCTTTCGTGGCTGTCGATGTCGTTGGCGCCCTTCCTGCCGAACCTGCCGCTCGGTCCCATCAGCGTCTCCATAGCCTTCGACCTTTCACACCTAACAACCTTCACCGCAGCCCTCTACGGCGGCCCACTTGTAGGCGGACTCACTGGACTAATAGGAGGCGCGGTAGCTGCCAACGTATTCGGCTTCTCACAAGGAAACTTTGTAACAGGCTTCGCCCTTCCACTAGGCAAGGCGTTGACAGGCGTGGCAGCAGGCTTCATAATGCGGGTGCTGAGGCTTCAAACAGGGAAGCGCCACCAATCCCTTGTGGTGGTCTCAACCTTACTTGCCTATATTCCTGAGGGGATCTTCACAGTCTTCATCTTCCTGAGCATCCTACCGCTCGTTTTCAGGATACCCGCAGTCATCTTCTACTCCATCACCGCGGGAATCCTCGTGAAAGCGTCCATAGAGATGTTAATAGAAGGCTTGATTCTCTCAGCACTATCCGCGAACCAGAGCTTCAGGAACTTCATATTAAGTTTCTTCAAGGCGTCGTAGAAGGGTTCCAACCTCTTCTTTTTCCCCAGATGACGGGACTGTTAGAATACTTTACAGAGCCGTAGACAGGATCTGTGTCTTCTTTTTGGAGACTTGGATGGGGAGGCTTCTCGCTTTGCCTACATTCGTTGAGTTATGGAAGCTTTCCTTACGAGTTTGGGGATCTTCGCCCATTTCTGCCCTGTCTGATGTTGTTGCCGTCCTAGATCCAGAGATCCTTGTTTTTTGCAGTTCATGTTCTTCCTTCAGGAATCTGAAGCGGGGGTATGGAAGAGCCTGCGGCCTGTGCCGTCTTCCTTCATCACGATGCGGCTGATCTCCTAGAGCAGTCTGAACAAGGTGTTCTTTGGTGTGGAGAGCTTGGGCCTCCCAGTAGTTTCCTCTAAGTCGTCTATGGTCTTGACTCCGGGATTTCTTATTATAGAGTAGAGCCTCGACGTTACACTTCTCGCTATTGTCATTTTGACCACTTCTCTGATGGGAATTGGTCTTTCTAGAAACATGTTGGACCGAAGATAAGGTCTCTTCTCTTATCCTGCTCCGTCTCCCTAGTTCTATCGTTCTTTAGCAACGTTATTATTCCACTTTGTGAAGGGGAATTATGGATCCCTCGGGTAAAAATCGCTTTGGCTAGGTGTACTGCTATGTCGGTACGCACAAAGGTGTTGGCGCTGGTCTCAGGTGGATTGGATAGTACACTCGCTGCAAGGATCGTCCAGAACCTTGGAATGGAAGTGGAGGCCGTGCACTTCACGACGCCTTTCTGCCAGTGCAATGAATGTGCGGTCGAAAATATGAGCGAGGAGTTCAAGATAAAGGTTCACTATGTGTTCTTAGGTCAAGAGTTCTTAGACCTCCTAGTGGATCCGCCTCACGGCTATGGGAGTCAGATGAATATCTGCATCGACTGCAGGATACTTATGCTAAAGAAAGCAAAGGAACTCGCGGAGAGGATCAGCGCGGAGTATTTTGTCACCGGTGAAGTCTTGGATGAGCGTCCCCTTTCCCAGAGGCTCCCAGCACTACGCCTAATCGAAAGAGAGGCAGGCCTAGAAGGGCGCATCCTGAGACCACTCTCAGCGAAGTTGCTCCCTGAGACAGAGCTTGAGAAAAGGAAACTCATCGATAGAGAGGCGCTCTACTCCATCAGGGGCAGGAGGAGGTTGCCTCAGATGCGCCTGACTGAAGATCTCGGTATCAAGGATTATCCCTGCCCCTCAGGAGGGTGCCTGTTGACCGACCCCCACTTCGCCAAGAGGCTGAGGGAGCACCTCATCCACGAAGGGAGGCCCACCGTGGAGCAGATAACTCTCTTGAGGCTCGGGAGGCACTTCAGGCTGGGCTCCACAAAGGTCGTTGTAGGAAGGAACGAGGAGGAGAATCGCGTCCTCCAAGCCATAGCCGAAGCGAGGGGAATACCCCACATGATCGTCGCCGAGTACGTGGGCCCGGTTAGCCTAGTCCTAGGCGACTGTGACGCCGAGACCCTTGAAAAGTGCGCAACTATCACGGTTCGATACTCGGATGCTCCCAAAGATGTTCCTATCAAGGTGAGATATGCCAACGGATGTGAGACGACGCTCCTCGTGGAGGCCATCGCGGACGAGGAATTGGAGAGATGGAGAGTCTAATAACAAGTCGATTCAAATGAAAAGCTGAGTCCACTCCACTGAATCGTGTGATAAGCTATCGTCGTGGAGCCCACCTCAAAGCAGAATATCCCCCGCTTCGTATCTACGTTATCCCGCACGAATCCCGAACATATGTAGAATATAGGTGGAATCAATACCTATTTAGTAGTCAAGAGAGGATTTAGCTAAGCCTGTTCCATGGATCTCAGATGGCGCCGGGGATGGGATTTGAACCCATGAGCTCCAAAGGAGCACAGACTTAGCAGGCCTGCTCCATACCAGACTAGGAGACCCCGGCACTGTAGCTAGCCTTTTTCATTTAGAGAAGTTTCAGAGTATTAAGGTTTTTGAGGCGTGGTGGATGGTGAGGAGTTTTCGCTTGAGCAGCTATTCTGTTAATAAATGATCCAACAATTCCCAAGCGAGGGAGGAGTTGACCTTGGCTCAGCATATCCCTAGATTTGCTACTATAGTTGTGACGGGCGTGGGCAGTGCGTCAGCTAAGCCTGACCAAGCAGAAGTGAGGTTGGGAGTGTCGGCAAAGGCAGCCACGGCTACTGAAGCGCTGACAAAGAACACCGAATTGATGAGTCGAGTGGTGGAAAAGGTCAAAGCAGTGGGTATGACCGAAGAGGAGATTGAGACTTCACGGAGACAATGACCCAGTAGTGCCCCTAGACCAGTCCACACAGCTCTACACGAGACTGAAGACAGCTGGCGTCCCTGTGACGTTTGTGGTGGTAAAGAACGCTGGTCACGGCTTCACACCTGTCGGCGGTCAGATCAGCCCGACGCGTTTGGAGCTGACTCAAATGGTCTTGGACTTCTTTGAGAGGCACTTACGAAGGTAGAGCATGTGAATAGTAATTGTTATAGGCGACAAAAACAGAGTTTTATGCGACCCCTATGAGAATTGCTGTAGCTAGTTTCTCGCATGAGACCTGCACATTCTGTCCCAACATCACGACCCTTCAGGACTGGGATAGGGGAGGCATGCTCTACGGGAACGACGCCATCAAGACAGAGGGAGAGGGTCAGTCATACATCACGGGCTACAAGGAGGCTGCCGCCAAGGAGAAGGATGTTGAGCTCGTCGGCATCCTACGAGCGCGTGGACCGGCAACCGTCGGAATGGGGAGCTGGCTGACAACCGAAGCCTTCGATGTCATCGCAGACCGCATCTGCGACGGGTTAAAGAAGGCTGGCAAACTGGATGGGGTGTTGTTGGCACTGCACGGCGCGATGGCTGTTACAGGAGTGCCCCGTCCTGAAGCGGAGCTGTGCCGCAGGGTGAGGAAGGTTGTGGGCAGAGTCCCCATCATGGTAACTCTGGACCTGCATGCGAACGAAGACATAGAGCTCGCGCACGCGGCTGATGGGGTCTTCATCCTGAAGACGTATCCGCACCTCGACGGTCATCAGATCGGAATAATCGCTGGAGAATGCATGATTAAGACGATACGCGGCGAGTTCAAGCCGACGATGGCAGTGCGGAAGCCCGGCGTCATCTCAGCAAGCGTCTACCAAGCCTCGGAATACTATCCCATGAAGAAGGTCTACGACCGATGCAAGTGGTGGGAGAAGAACGGCGTCTACTGCGCTTCCGTGGCGCCTGGCTTCGCCTATTCAGATGTACCAGACGTGGGCGCCTCGGTCTTCGTCGTCGCCAACAACAATCACTCCTTGGCGGAGGAAGCCGCTCAAGACCTCTCAGATCTCATCTGGGCTCTGAGGGACGACTTGACCAGACCGCTGCCAAAGGCTAAGGAGGGCGTCGCCAATGTCGTCAAGATGGTCAGCCAAGGCATCAAGCCCATCGTCATCGCCTACCATGATGACAGGCTCGGCGACGGAACGCACATCGTCAAGGAATTGATTGAGCAGGGCGCGAAGAACTTCCTTGCAAGCGTCGCAGACCCCAAGGTCTTGACGATGCTAGAGGAGAAGCATAAAGTCGGAGACACAGTCACGGTCACCATAGGCGGCTGGGTCCACCCGATCTCTGGAGCACCAGTTACAATCGCCGGCAAGATCGAGTACCTAGGTCCAACCGAGTGGGTGGAGACTGGTCCGATGGGCAGGGGTGCGCATCGCCGTGAGAGGCTTGTCGCTTCGGTGAACCTAGGCAACAATAACCACGTCATCATCTCAGAGCGACTCAGGGCTCCTACGAGCGCCGACGCCTTTAAGGTGCTTGGGATCGATGTGGACAGCCTCGACATCGTCGAAATCAAGCAACGAGTCCACCACAAGGCCTACTGGGACACTTGGTCGAAGGTCGACTATCCCATTGACCCGCCTGGAACGACGCCAGCCGATTTGAGCACGCTCCACTACGAGAACATCCCCTGGAACCTCTATCCCATAGGAAAGAAGTGGCGCAAGAAGTAAGACGCTCGCTTCCCTTTTTTATGTTTTTGGACAATATCAGAAAGTCTTCATGAACTATGCTTGAGAAGGTTGATCAGTTCCTCGAAGGTCAAGACGCCTTTTATTAGGTTCATCACCGGCGGGTCTTCTATTGGATACATGGCGTAGATCGGCTTTCCTTTCGCATAGGCGTATCCGAGGTCGAAGCAGATGCTTCTTCCAACGTAGCCTCTAGGATTGACGACATAGACAACGTCTGTCCTATCAATCTTCTCTAAGCATCCCTGTACCCCGTGGTCGTCCATTTTCTTAGATACTTCGCACTCAATGTTCTCGTCTCTAAGCTTCTTTTCTAGTTCATCCATCTCATTTGTGAACCTAAAGCTTCCGCAAACATATACCTTCTTCGTAGATTCCTCGCGTACGCGATGCGAGTATATCCTATTGATGTAAAATTTTCTATCTATGAGAAGATGTGTAGTGAAGCCCAACATACCAAATAGAGGAAACATCACCCTTTTTACAGTATCCATCCAAAATATGGAGCCGATTATGAATAGAAAAGTACCGTAAATAACTATTGTTTTATTATTATGGAAAGTTTTTTCTTCCGTAGAGTAGAGTGGCCTTGCTCTACCTGAAATTATATAGTAAATCATCATTGGAGCAAAGAAGAGCAGTGAATATTTTTCATACCAAAGTGAATCTAACATCTTATCCTCTGTTTTCTGGAATAACGCATCTACGTCTGGCAGCAGGTTACTGTAAAAGAATAGCAATGTGGAGAGGAAAATTGACCCAAAAATATCCATTCCAAGAATCAGTCCAACTGCAACATAGAACACGACCATGGGCAAAGTTATTCTTTTAAATACCCATCTTATGAAGTCGAGATGTTCTATAATTTCTTCATTCATCTTCTTGAATGTTGCATAGGAAGGTATTTTCTTAGATATTATTTCGTCCCAATATTCTTCAAGTCTTTTTCTGGTTTTTTCCATCTTTTCATTCAACCACTCCGAAACAACATGTTAAATCTTCAATAGCTATAAATCAGTTTCTTTTCCATTTCTTCCAGACATGTGAACATAAGCACAAACAATCTTGGAGAATCGAGCCTAACCGAATGATTCTTTCATCTGACCTTCTGTCAGCCTGCTAGCTAAAGAGATGATTCTAGCTTAGATTGCACAGCCTTGGACATTATCCTTACTAATTTTACGCTTTATTGCTGCCTTATTCTTCTCTACCGGTACTACCTTCTGTGTTTCTCTTTCAATTGTATGTGTCTACCATCAGCTAGCCTGGACCTGGGGTCAGCGAATAAAGATTGTTAACATGGTCTTAAGTTAAAGACTTAAATCAGGCTTCCATAGTTACTGAGTGGGAACAATAGTCGGAGTTGTTATTATGGAAGTTGAGATTAGGGACATTAATGAATCGAATGTGAAGGATATTCCAGAGTTCTGTAGGAACTGCCTTTACTGGGGTTTTCCAGAGGAGTTTGAGAGGACCAAGGCAGAGCCCTCGAAGTATAAACAAGAGCTAGAAGATAAGAAGAGGGAGTGGATACTCCAAACCCTAAGGGAGTTTGGGACCTGCGGCAAGATCCTGTACTACAACAACAAGCCCGTTGGATACACTGAATATGGTCCGTCAAGCCGTTTTCCGAATATTAGAGAATATCAGTCCCAGCCGATCGAGAAGCTAGAGGAGGGTGTCGTCTTCCTCTCTTGTCTTTTCATCAGCGACAAGAACCTGCGGGGAAAAGGTCTAGGCGAAAGACTTCTCAACAGCGTGATAGAGGACCTGAAGAAGAGGGGTCTCAAGGCTGTGGAGACCTACGCTCGACGAGGTTCACCTGACAACCCCTCAGGACCTGTTGAATTCTATCTGAAGAAGGGCTTCTACATAAAAGACGAAACAGGTCTTGATTTTCCGATAGTGAGACTAGACTTATCCAACTAGGTTTCTCTCTATGCTCCCTCTGGAGAATATCCCACGACCTATCTCAGTTCTCCCTGTAAAGCCATAGAGCAGCTTGGAAAACCCTGTATCGGCGTCCACCCTTTGATTACCGAGAGCAAATCGGACACACAGCTTTTTAAAGAGACTAATCGAACTTCAGATCTAGAAAGGTCTAACGGATTTGGAGACCTTGCGTTACAGGAAGCTCGTCTTGCCTTATGCTGTTGAGGACGCCAATAGGAAGGACAAGCCCTTCACCTCCGATATGGAGGTTGCAGCCGTTGTATGCTTGGCTGAGGGTCAACGAAAAAAGAGCAGGCTTCTGGGAGGCCCTTCGAGGGTCTCCTTTATCGCTAAGATGCATTATCCCCTTTGGTCGGTTCCTTGGGGGGAAAGATGCCTAATCCTTGATGGCTTGGGCTTTCTATCTTACAGGGACAAGTACTTCAAGCCGCCTAATGTCAACCTTTTCACAGAGGAATTGATGAAAAACTCT
>Ga0315314_1000896_pt1 | contig 29184 bp, 26 predicted proteins | sample TDP9_MG_FD_203631 | JGI IMG/M metagenome (GOLD analysis project Ga0315314, IMG submission 203631) | Freshwater sediment microbial communities from Lake Towuti, South Sulawesi, Indonesia - TDP9 | ecosystem: Environmental > Aquatic > Freshwater > Lake > Sediment | place: Indonesia: South Sulawesi... | reverse complement strand
GGAAAAAATAAGCGGAAAGCCAATCATATACGACAGGAAGGCCAAACTCAGACTCATGAAATCCGGTGTAAGCCGGGGCGCTTTTAACCGGACACTGGCCCAAGCACGAAGGAACACGATTAGGTCGATCTACACCCTGATATTGTTAGGTTACCTAGGGGTGTTCGATAGCCCCCGCCTTGAGCCCTATATCGAGATTGCCGACAAGATACGCAACTACACCGAGGCCTACAAAGGGGCGTGGAAAGCCAGAAGAACCAGCAACGAGCACCTGAGGATCCTGAACATGCTCCAAAAGGAGATAGAAAGGGGACTGCAGGAGCTTTCGGGCGCCAAAACGCTGTCGAGCAGGACGTGACATCACATATCACAAGATGCCTTGTCACGTACCCCAACGAAACCCGATGAACACCTCCCAGAACCGCACGCGAGCAAAGCACACATAAATCCTAGAAACGAAGCCCGTTTCCCGGTAAAAGCCAGACTCTGCCTCGCGGACAAGGGAAAGACTTATAACGGATCTGTGATATCGATATCATGATATGTGATGCGTGATATGTGATATCACGATGGGGGTTGCTCATGACCGAGTTCCTAGTGGTGGTCTATGTTCTGCTGTCTGTCTTTACATCTGGTATCGCGTTTCTGTCCTATAAGAAGCTTAGACAGGGATCCAGACAATACTTAAAAGCGAAGAGGGTACTAGATGATGCCATTTTAAGTATCAATAGCGACCTAAAGACCCAAGACCAGAGGGTTAGAGCCCTCGAGGACCAAGACCAGAGGGCGTGGGCCGAGAGCCTCCGCGCTATACACGACCTTAGGTCCGAGGTCGGGAGCGTCAGAGCCCGGTTGGCGGACCTATCCAAGACGGACGAGCATCTCGTTGGTAACTATGACGCTCTAGGGATCAGAGTGGATACCTTGGTCTCGCAAGGGGCTGATATCGTGGAGAGAATCGGTAGGCTCGAATCGGCTGGACTGGAGACTGCGTTCGCTGGGGAACCGGGAGAGTCAGCCGTGCCGATAAGGAAGGAGAGGGCTCTCGCCCCGCTAACACTCACCGAGTTGAGGATTGTCGAGCTCTTGGCCGCCGAGGGTGAGAAGACGGCACCGCAGATCAGAGAGCGCATCGGACTGACGAGGGAGCACACGGCGCGTCTGATGAAGAAGCTTTTTGCCAGTGGCTATGTGGAGAGGGCAACAGGCGAAATGCCCTACCGCTACCGGCTTAAGAAAGAGATGATGAGCATTCTGAAGGAACAGAGTTCCGGGAGCTAGGCTCTTGGACTCCTTGCTAGTTCTCCCATATCCTTCGCCACAAGCCTGTAGAGAACCTTGTTCGAGTTCTTCGCTTCCATAAGCGCGCCTTTATCGGCAAGCCTCGACAGGTACGTGGAGACTGTGCTAAGCCCGATCTGCTCATTAATCTCGTTCTCGTACGCGGACTTGATCTCCTTAGCTGAGAACCATGCCAATGGGAAGCGCCTCTCGACGACAACGCGTACTCTGTCAAACTTGGAGAGCTCTTGGCTATACTGTCCATCAGGCCCCACTCCTGGCATGCCGCCAAGCAGTTCGACTATGTCAAGGATCCGCAGGGCACTCTTTCTTGTAACGCTTCCCTCCAGGGTTATCGTATATCGGTTTCCCGATTCGTCGAAGACGTCAACCCGCATCTTTCTCGCTGGCACCGAAGAAACCACCGCATCACGGTTGCGCGCGTGCTTAACAGTTTTACAGTTCACAAGTTATAAGCAATTTGGTGAAGAACGTGTGGCAGCGGGGGAAGAAAAAGGGAAGAAATTCCAAAATAGAAGTAGTTCGCACTCTTCTAGTTTAACAGTTTTCACCAAGTAATTATTGTAGGAAGCCAGACTAAAGGATTGGGCGGTTTCAGCTTCCAGAGGAAAGCGAGGGGTGAGCGTTTCACAAACCCATGGCATTGAAAAATACAATTTTATAAAGGTTTCAACCTCAAATCAGACAGCGGCGGCGCAATTTTCACTTTTGTTTCACATGATAGGCGGTCGGTTGCATGGATGGTCTCGGCGCACCGCTATGTTCACGGGAGAAGCGCTTCTCCGTTCCTTTCCTACCGCCTGAACTCCGTCTTTCTACGGAGCTCCACTAAGTCGCATGCCAAGTAGGGACAGACCCCTGCTTTTCCACTGGAAATTCGGCACCCTCTAGTAAATCTACTTAACCTTTTTTGAGACTCACCCACGCAACAATCATTTGGATAACTCTCCTTATCCACCAAGCCGAGCTCCCTCTTCTCTCGAATGGAAAGAAGGGGGTGCGCCTGTACCGTAATTCGACGCAGTTTCACAGCTTGTCTATTTTTTTGTACGGGAGGTCTTATCTGCCGAGAAGCCCGAACCCAGCCCCGAATCCTCGGACCTAGCCTGAGATGATGCGCAATGGGCGGACAGAGCAATGTCCTGGAAGCGGTCTTTGACAACTTCCTAAGGGGATCCGCTATCTTCAAGAACAGGGAAGTGCTGAGGCACGACTATATGCCAACCAGTCTCCCTCACCGCGAGGATCACATCCGTTACCTGGGCGAGGTTCTGGCCCCCGCTTTGAGGGGCTCTCTCTGCTCTAACGCTCTTATCTATGGAAAAACGGGCACGGGGAAGACGGCGGTCGTGAAGTATGTCTTAAGCAAACTGGTCCAGAAGGCGGATGAACTCGGCTCCTCCCTCAAGGTGTGCTTCGTGAACTGCCGGGTGGCCGGCACTGAGTACAGGGTGTTCTCAGCCCTTTGCTCTACTCTTGGTGTTAAAGTACCCTTTACCGGTTTGGCTGTGGGGGAGGTCTTCGATAGGTTTAGGGCGGGCTTGGACTCCAAGAGTGCTCTTCTTATCGCGGCCTTGGACGAGATTGACTCGCTTGTTAGAAACAGAGGAGATAATCTCTTATACGAGTTGACTAGGATAAACGGGGCTCTAAATAGTAGCAAGGTTACGATCCTAGGGGTCTCCAACGATCTGAGGTTCAAGGAGATGCTCGACCCAAGGGTCCTCAGCACACTGAGCGAGGAGGAGATAGTCTTCAGACCTTACAACGCAGATGAGCTTCAGGACATCCTGCAAGCTCGGGTTGACATAGGCTTCCAAGCAAACGTCTTGACTGAAGGTGCTATCAGACTGTGCGCCGCACTTGCTGCTGCCGAGCATGGGGATGCCCGGCGAGCTCTGGACCTGTTGCGAGTCGCAGGTGAACTGGCGGAGAGGAGAGGTGACGCCTTCATATCTGAGGATCATGTACGGCGCGCCCAGAAGCGCATCGAACACGACCGCGTCGTGGAGGCATTGAAGAGTCTCCCTGCGCATTCCAAACTGGTCCTGCTAAGTGTCTATCTCTTCAACAGATCCAATATCGACCGTTCGATTACAGGAGACATTTACAACCTTTACTGCGAGATCTGCCAAGAGTTCGGTATTGGCCCCCTCACGCAAAGGCGGGTAAGCGGACTCATAAATGAGCTAGACGTCATCGGGCTCCTGAACTCGCGTGTGATAAGTTTGGGACGATACGGTCGGACAAAGAAAACGAGTTTAGGGATTCCTTACAGGATAGTCAAAGAGGTCTTCCTGGAGGACGAAAGGTTCAAGTCCATGGTGGATTACAGTCCTCGGTACTTGACCGCATCCGTAAAGGTGTGACCCAAGCGACTCCCTCCGCAAAGATTTGAGACCCTATTGTTCTCGCTTAGGTGTCGACACGAAGTCTATCGGGAACACCTGCAGATTCTCAAGATTCACAATAGGCGCTATCCCAGGGTTGGGAGTGTGTCCCATCTCCCTCTGATACTCTGTCTGCCTCTGCCACGCTCCTGAGTTTACCACCAGTATTCCCCGGTAGGTGCTGTAGCTCATCACGTGAACGTGTCCTGCGTGGAATATGTCTGGGACCCTTTCAATGACTAGGTGATCCTCCTTGTCGGGCGCTATGAGAGCCCTTAACCCATAGGTCGGTGCCAAGTGTCTGCACTGCAGAAGGAACTTCATTGCCTCGTCTGGTGCTTGGAAACTCATCCTCGGAACGGTGGAGACTATGTCGTCCAGACTCCGACCGTGGCATACGAGCACGTTCACTCCATGCAGGTTCAATGATGATGGGCTTCCTACGGAGTGGATCTCCCTAGACTCGTAGAGCGGTTCGGCGTACTCCTTGGAGATTGCGGGTTGTGGCAGAGCCCTTCGGCATGCGTCGTGATTTCCAGGTAGGATGATGACCTCGATGTACTCTGGAACCTGTTCAATGAGTTCTGCTGCCGCTTGGTACTGCGCGTAGATGTCCTTTATTGCCAGCTCCCTGATCTGCTCTGGATATACTCCGACGCCATCCACTATGTCGCCCGCTATTATCAGGTATTTCACATGACTCGCTATTTGCCTGAGGTGCGCATCGCCAACCTCTCCCCGCAGCCAATGTATGAAGCGCCGAAACGTTTTCCGCATGAACATTTTGCTGCCCACGTGTAAGTCTGACAAGAGCGCTGCGTAGACAGGAATGGGAGCTATGTTGGGCTTCCTCATAGGGACATCTGGGAAGATGAGGTCTTCGGCAACCAAGAGGTTGCTTCTGCCCTTCACACCACATATGCAGATGACTTGATCCGAAACCAGCCTCTGAGCCTTCTGAAAGAGCTCACGCTTCTCGGAGGGAATAAAAACTGTTGCATTGCCCTCTAGATCCTCGACTTGAAGGAAGATTCCCTTTTTGGATTCCCGCTTCTCACAGATCATGCAGATCATCTTGAGCTTTGAACCGCTGGCTGTTTTGGTCGCTTCGGTTATGGTGCACGCGTCCTTTACGTCGAGCCTATTGTTCAAGATCCGCCGTAGTCTTCTGAACCGATCCTGAAAGTATTCTATATAGTCCTCAAGTGATCCAGTTGCGCTTATCTTGTTAGTGGGATCATCCAGCACCTTCAGATCGGCCTCGATCTCCTTAGCATATGGTCGGAAAAGGGTCTTGCCAGTCTCTTCAATCGACGCTGGAAGGCCTCTGGATGGGTAAAGCTCGCTGATCTTCTTTTCTATGAGTTCTCGGTTTATGAAAAGAGGCCTTTCTGGGAGCCCGTCGGCTTCTTCCGTGGCACTCTTGATTACGAGAGTCGGATCTACTGACTGTGACGCTTCCCTCAGCATCTCAAAGGCTTCTCGGTCAATCTGGTATCCTGAGTCAATCGCTAGAGAGACTGCCCTTCGTAGTTCAGCGTCCCGTTCCAATGCCCTTCCTTCTAGTATGGCCGTCAGTAAGATTCTTCTGCTTCCTCTGATTTAACGATTTATCAGCCGCGGAGGATGTTTGCGCAAGGAGTGATCCCAGCTTTGGGATAGTAAGTACGTGTTCATACTTTTCCAATAGCCTTTTATCTTGTTCATAGGATTATGCTCTTGAAGGTGTCCAGATGGAACTTCGCAGAGTCCAAAAGACAAGGGGCGGAACTTTCTTCGTTACCCTCCCCAAAGACTGGGCATTAAGGAACGGTGTAGCCCAAGGTTCCGTCGTCTCGACCTCTGTAACCCCGGACGGGCGCCTTGTCATTGATCCGCGTTACGACCTGGAGCCAACGCCTCAAACCATAACGGTGAAGCCGAGCGAACATCTAAGCCGGGAGATCATCGGAAAGTACCTTCTTGGATACGATATCATCCGGGTCGAAGCCAAGGACAGGATATCAATGGAGCAGAGGGAGATCGTCAAAGAGGCCTCCCGCCGCCTTATCGGCTTAGAGATCATCGAAGAAGACTATTCCAAGATTGTCATGCAGTGTCTGCTAGAGCCTTCCGCTCTACCGCCGGAGAAGATTCTCCGACGCGAACACTTGATCGCCTCCGGCATGTACCGCGACGCTATCACCGCATTGATCGAGGGCGACGTGCAACTTGCAGGGAGCGTGATGGCCAGAGACAATGAGGTCGATCGCTTGTACTTCCTTCTCGTGCGTATTCTGAGAACGGTGATTCAAAACCCTGATCTCAGTGAGAAATTGGGAGTCTACCCCATAGACTGCTTGGACTACCGTCTAACAGCAAGCCTAGTCGAATCGGTTGGCGACCAATCCTCAGAGATCGCTGAGTATGCTCTTCGGTTGAACGGCGCCAAACCAGATGGAGGAGTAGCACAGTCCCTTTCAGCCCTTCACAAGGCCGTGTACGAATCCTACACAGACGCTCTAGCCGCTTTCCTATCCCGTAGCATTTCCATAGCCGAAACAGTTCGTGATAAGAAAGGTACCGTCGAAGATATGTGTCGGAAGGTCGAATCAGTATCTAACTCGTTGCCGGTGGAGACAGCGCAGCATCTAATCTCAGTGATATCGCTGATTGGCCGCATCTACGATCATAGCGTTGATATATCTGACCTCACTACGCCAAGGACCACTTAGAAGGCGCTTGAGGCTTCATATGTCTCTAGGCTTCTGTTGTGCCTTCGAGGCTTCCGGAAATCGACTGCCCGCGCGCTCCGGTTAACGTTTCGACGTGACCAATGCGAGTATAAGATCACCATACCGCCGAATAGTGCAAGTTTTATATAACTTCAAGCTCTTCTAGTCAATTCTTTCGGAGACTGAGCGGTTTGAAGAGGCTTCGAAACTGGCTTCTCTTCGTACTTATCGTCGTCATCTGGGGGTCGAACTGGATCGTTATGAAGAGCGGACTCAAAGTCACCGGGCCATTGAACTTTGTGATGCATAGGTTTCTCTTTGCTTTGCTGGCCTTATCTCCAGCTCTAATATATAATCCAAAGATGATCCCCCGAGACAAAGATACCTGGAGGAGGCTTCTGGTGCTCAGCGTGATCAACAGTGCCAGTATACTGTCCACCAACATCGGCCTAGTCTACGAGAAGTCTGGAATCAGTGCAGTCCTGACGTATACTCAGCCGCTGTTTGTATTCTGTCTCGCCGTGCCATTTCTGAAGGAGAAGCCAAGCATAGCAAGGTTGATGGGGATGCTTGTGGGCTTCGTGGGGGTCTTAGTCCTGTACCTTGAAAGAGTTCTCTCATCCATCCTATTATTTCAGCCGCTGGCATTCCTGCTCCTAGGCGCCTTCTTCTGGGCGGTCACGATAGTGTACTATAAAAAGGCTCTAAGCCATGCGAGCCCGGTCGTCACGAACATGGTTCAGTTCGCTGTAGGCGTGATTCTCCTGTCTATATTGACCCTAATGTTTGAAGGTTTCCACTTCATCATGACTGGCACGTACATTCTGATAGTCCTTTATATGTCAGTCTTCGCCTCTGCCATTGCGTTGACCCTTTGGGTTCTTCTATTGAAGGAGGAGGAAGCCACGGTTGTCTCAGCCTCGAGTTTTGTTATCCCAATGGTTGCCCTAGTCTTCGGATGGCTATTCCTGGGGGAAGTCATACAGCTGCAGTCGGTCGTAGGCCTTGTCCTCATATTAGCTGGGGTCTATCTTGTCAACAGAAAGACCTAGGGCAATCAGAAAATAGCCTCATTGGATCTGTTAGACTTGTGCAATACTTCTGCCTAGAAGATTTCTTTCTCGCCGATCTTCCTGTAGGTCTTTCCCCTTACCTTCACAGTCTGCACGATGTCCTGTTCAGGCATCTTTTCAGCCGTCTTTCGTCTGATGGTTTCCCCGCATAAGCCGTTCGGCAGTAGACGTCTTGTCATGCATACGGGATAGTTGCAGTTCGCTGGGTTGCACGGCTCGTCGGTCCATCGGCACCAAACGGCTTTACCCCGAAACTGAAGGAGGTTCTTTCCGCACCGGAATCTCTGGCATTCTGGAGAACATTTCTTCGGGTCAGGCAATGCCACCACAACCTAGCAAGCATAACAGCCCAAGAGGTTGCACAGCCCAGTCATTGTATTCTGGATAGGCGTAATGGAAGTTATAAACTTTTCTTGTTGTTCCTTGCCTAAATATCTTGTGAACCTATCAACCATATGCCCAGCTCCCCTTTCAGATGCACTACTCCACATAACGTTTAATTTTGGGGAAGCTATAGATTGCGTTGGGAGACAAGACAGAGAATGGCTTCTCATATTCGAAAGAGAGACGGGAGAATCGTCGAATTCGATCCAGACAAGATCACTCGTGCCATCCATAAGGCTTTCCAAGCCTCTGCAATAGGCGACGGAGAATTAGCTCAGAAGCTCTCGACGCAGGTCGTCGCCATTATTGAGGAAGGCTTCAAGGACAGAATCCCGAGCGTGGAAGACGTTCAGAACACTGTTGAGAGAGTTCTCATCAGAAACGGATTCGCCGAAGTAGCCAAGGCGTACATCCTGTACCGGGAAAAGAGAACTGAGATCAGAGAGAAGAAGAAGATGCTTGGCGTGACGGATGACCTGAAGTTATCTCTTAACGCCATAAGCGTGCTCGAGAGGAGATACCTGTGGAAAGATGATCAGGGAAGAGTCATAGAAACTCCGTCTGAAATGTTTCGCAGAATATCCAAAGCAGTCGCTGCTCCGGACATGCTGTACGACAAGGATGCGGATCTCGAGAGCGTTGAAGACGAGTTTTATAGAGTCATGGTAAACCTCGAGTTTCTTCCCAACTCTCCGACACTCATGAATGCAGGCACAGACATCGGACAGCTCTCGGCGTGTTTTGTCCTCCCAGTCCAAGACTCCATCGAAGATATATTTGACGCCTTAAAGTATATGGCGTTGATCCATAAGTCGGGCGGTGGCACCGGCTTCTCCTTTTCGAACCTTAGGCCTCGCGGAGACGTTGTGAAGTCTACAATGGGCGTAGCCAGCGGCCCCGTCTCCTTCATGAGGATCTTTGACGCAGCAACCGACGTGATCAAGCAAGGCGGCAGAAGAAGAGGGGCGAACATGGGGGTCCTCCGCGTGGATCATCCGGACATCATCGAGTTCATCACGGCAAAGGAAAAGGAAGGCGTTCTGGCCAACTTCAACATCTCCGTCGGCGTCACCGACGAGTTCATGAATGCCGTGGAAGAGGACGGATATTATGGTCTCATCAACCCGCGTAACGGAGAAACTGTGAAGCGGCTGAAAGCCAGAGATGTCTTCGATTTGGTAGTCACGTCGGCTTGGCGTACGGGTGATCCTGGCATAATATTCCTCGACGAGATTAACCGGAGGCACCCGACGCCTCATGGTGGCATGATTGAGGGCACCAACCCATGCGGCGAGGTTCCTCTCTTGCCATATGAGTCATGTAACTTGGGTTCCATAAACCTCTCGAAGATGGCCAAGGACGGCGAGATAGATTGGGACAAACTTAGAAGGGCCGTGAGGATAGCGGTTCACTTCCTGGACAACGTGATCGACGCAAACAGGTATCCTCTGCCTGAGATAGAGAAGAACACCAAGGCTAATAGGAAGATCGGCTTAGGAGTGATGGGTCTCGCTGAGCTCCTATCCCAGCTGGGTATGCCTTACGACTCTGAGGAAGCGATATCCACTGCTGAGAAACTTATGGCTTTCATTTCTGAAGAGGCTAGGAAGAAGTCAGTCGAGCTCGGCAGAGAGAGAGGGTCCTTCCCGAACTTTGTTAGCAGTATCTGGGAGAAAAATGGGTACAAGGCTATGCGGAACGCCACAGTGAACTCCATCGCTCCCACAGGCACAATAAGCATAATCGCTGGGACCTCAAGCGGGATAGAACCGCTCTTCGCAGTTGCCTTCGTCCGCAACGTTATGGGAACCCAGCTCTTCGAGGTCAACCCAGTATTTGAAAGAACAGCGAAGGAAGGAGGATTCTACAGCACGGAGCTGATAACCAAGATCACAAGAGTCGGTTCAATCCAAAGCCTAAAGGAGATTCCGGAAGATGTGAGAAGGGTCTTTGTGACCGCTCTTGACATTGCGCCAGAATGGCATGTGAGAATGCAGGCTGCCTTCCAAAAGTACACTGACAACGCCGTCTCGAAGACTGTTAACTTGCCCCACGAAGCAACACTGGAGGATGTCCGAAGGATCTACCTCCTCGCCTACAGGCTCAAATGCAAAGGAATAACGGTCTACAGGTATGGCAGCAAGAGCGAACAAGTCTTAACCTTTGGTTCAATCCAAACGCCGAGCACAGTTGAAACGGGGGGCTCCGAGCAACCGTACGCCCAAGTAGGTTCAGAGTTCACCGGTGACTGCCCATCAGGAGTATGCTCCTACTAAAGCTCAGCGCCTAGGAAAAGGGCCTGAGATCCCAGGGGGCAACTAATAAAAGGAAAGTCGCCCCTTTTGGTCATAACCCCTCAAATAATAGTCCTATCAGACTGTATACGATACTGACAATCCCGTTGTGGAAGGCTTTGGGAGTCAACCTGGCGCCCATAATAGTCAGACACGAAATCCGCCTTAAGGCTCTTGCAGGTAGAAAGATCGCGGTAGACGCCAACAACTACCTATACCAGTTCCTGGCTCTCGTCAGGACGCCTGAGGGCTTTCCTCTGCAAGGTCCCGATGGCAGCGTGACCTCTCATCTGGCTGGGCTTCTCTACCGTACGACAAGGCTGCTTTCTGACTACGGTATGAGACTGGTATTCGTCTTCGATGGAAAGCCGCCGGTATACAAGCAGGAGGAGATTGAGAAGAGGAGGAAACTCCGAGAAAAGGTGACCAAAGAATGGCAAGAAGCCCTCGCAGCTGCCGACTACGCCAAAGCCTTCTCCAAAGCCGTCATGACGAGCAGACTGACTCAGCCCATGATTCAGGACGCCAAGAAACTGTTAGACTTGCTTGGAATACCACACGTCCAAGCTCCAAGCGAGGCTGAGGCCCAAGCGGCGTACATGGCGGTGAGAGGCGATGTGTGGGCTTCGAGTAGCCGCGACTACGATTCCTTACTCTTCGGGACACCTAGACTCATTAGGTATCTGACGATCTCGGGTAGGGAGTTTCTGCCCAGCAAGATGACCTCAAGGCCCCTGAAGCCCGAGATTATCTTCCTAGAAGAGTTTTTGTCCAGAATCGAGATCACACATGAGCAGTTGATCGATGTAGCCATACTAACTGGAACAGACTTCAACGAAGGAATAAGAAACATCGGTCCCAAAACAGCCCTGAGACTCATCAGGGAGCACGGAGCCATCGAAAACCTTCCGGATAACGTGAAACTCAGAGTTCCAAGCCACTACAACGAGGTCAGAAGGCTCTTCCTTGAACCCGAGGTTACGGCAGAGTACACCACAGACTACGGATGGGTGAGAGAGGATGAGCTCACCGCCTTCCTGTGCAGCCAGAAAGGGTTCTCGAAAGACCGCATTGAAAAAGCCATTCAGAGGCTTAAGGGTTCAAGGGAGAGGATAGAGCAGTCTGACCTTAGGGAATGGTTGTCCGAACCTCACTGAGACCTCCGAGGACTGAGATGATTCAATGATAGCCTCGGCTTCTCAGGACGCTCTTCTAGTCTACTTGACGGCTTGATCGTCTCTGCTATGCAAAGAACCGTGCTGGGAAAAGTTCATGGTTGATGGGAGGGAAGCCTTTCACTCAGTCTCAGTTTCTTCTTCGGTTTCGGTTTCGGTTTCGGCTTCGCCCTCTTCAGCCTTACCCACAATCTCTGCTTCGGCGAACCTGCGGCTTATTCTTGTTATCCTGATCCTATGGTGCTCGCCCGGCTTCGCGTTTGGGATGAAGGCTACTAGCCCCTTGATTCTGGCAATGCCTTCGCCTCTTCGGCTCAGCTCTTGGATTTCGACGTCGTATTCTTTTCCTATCTCGACGGGCTTCGGCAGAAATCCTCGACCTCGTTCCCTGTCAAAGCCTCCTCGTCTTTCCCTTCTTCCACGTTCCATTCTTTCACCTCTCTGTTGTTGATTATTTTCCCAAAAGGGACATCCATGTGGCAGGTCCAATTACAGAACGGTCAGTTTCCCGTATCTGCCTACGTTCAACTGGACCTCCCCGCGGAAAGATTTTGTGTAGCCATTTTGAACCTGCACCTTGTCGTTGACGTTCACTTGGTCGATCTGTTCGTTCCACAGCACAAGCTTTATTGTTCCAGATTCGTCGCTTACTGTCGCTTCGGCAACTCTGAAGGTTTCGTCACTGTACCGCGAGCGCACCTCTCGAGGTTCAGATATCTCTACGACTTCCGCTGCTAGGTCCACTCTTCTCATGCCATCCCTCAATTCTGCGATCTTCAAACTTTCTCCTCCTGTTCCAGTCTCTCCGCGATCAAGATAATGCAGCTAGCTTTCCTCATCGCAAGTATGCCGGAAAAACCAGATCGAAACTGAGGATTCCCCAGAGTGCTGGTCTCCTTATTGCCTTTTCGGGTTCTCGTGTTAAGCCTTCTCGGCATCTAGCCTTTCGTCCTGCGTCGCGGAAACTAACATCCTAAGGGGACCAGAGAAGACGAATTGGCTCGTTTCCTGCTACGGTCCGATTGGATGCTAGCAATGGATGGAAGATTCAATGTTGAATATAAGGTTTGCCTTAGGCGTCACACAGGAAGATACTGTTTTTTAAACTGCGCCTAGAATAGATTTAGGGACTGCATGCGATGTGGCGGTGATAGGGTTTGGAGCGGTTCGGCGTCTTAGTCGTGTCCTATGGCTCGAGGGAAGTCGCAATGGTAGATGCCTTCTGCCGAAGCAGGGAATACGCTGTCGACCTTTACGTAGCGGATAGGCAGAAGAACCCTTTCAACGTTAAGAGGGCGAAGGAGCACTTCGTGATCCCATCCCTCGGCGCGGAAGAGATATGCAGGTTTGCCGGGAAACACCGCGCCAGAATCGACTTCGGCATAGTGGGACCTGAAAAACCCATAATCTCCGGCTTAAGAGACCTTTTGGAAAGAGACACCGGCATACCTCTGATCTGCCCAACCAAGGAATTCGCAATCGAAGGAAGCAAAGTTGCTCAGAGAAGGCTATTCCGGGAGGTTGTGCCCCAAGCAAATCTCCCCTTCAAGGTCTTTGACCCAAAAGACTACAAAAACCTCGGCGACGTTAAGAAACCGCTCTACGAATGGCTGAACGAGTTGGACAATAAGGTCGCAGTCAAACCTGATGCTCCGGCAGCCGGCAAAGGCGTAGGCGTCTGGGGCGATCACTTCAACACGCGTGAACAGCTGTACGAGCATTTCTTAGCCAACTTCAAGGAAGGCCGTGTGATAGTGGAAGAGAAGGTTGAGGGCGAAGAGTCTAGTTTCCAAGCTTTCTGTGACGGAAGACACTTGGTTCCTTTGCCCGAGACGCGTGACCATAAACGTGCCTTTGACGGCGATAGGGGCCCGAACACAGGGGGGATGGGCTCGTACAAGGATAAGGGCGACTTTCTGCCGTTCATGCATAAGACTGATTGGGAAGAGGAGAAGAGGATCGCTGAGAAGATATTCCGTAGGCTCAGAGAGGACGGAGACAATACGGGCTTAAGGGGCATGCCTTTCTACATGGCTTTCATTCATACCCGCAAGGGGCCTATGATCCTGGAGAACAACAGTAGGCCCGGAGACCCGGAAATCATAAACATCCTTCCCATTTTGAAGAACGATTTTGTCGATGTCTGCTTCAAGATAATCGATGGGTCACTGACACGGATTGACATCGAGGAGAAGGCTACAGCTGTAACCTATAAGGTGCCGCCCAGCTATGGAGGCTACGCCGAAGTGTTTCCCCAAAGCGTGCGAATTAGTGAAATCGGCACGCCAGTGATCTTAGACGGGGCGGACAAACTGGCCTCAAAATACGGCGAGAACATTAGGATCTATCCTGCCTCCATGGAATTGAGGGATGATGGCAAGACCTACACGCTTGGTTCGCGGACAGTCTGTACCGTCGGCATAGCGGATGACCTCCAAGGTGCAAGAGAAATCTCTTTGGAAGGACTGGCCGCCATCAAAGGTGGCGCTCTCTGGAACAGGACAGACATAGCCTCTAAAGAGCATATAAGCAGAAGCATAAGCCACATGAGGCGTCTGAGGAAGCTTCGATGAAACATGGACAGAGGGTCTTTGTAACCGACTGCGAAGGACCAATATCGAAGAACGACAATGCCTTCGAGTTGACGGGTCACTTTGTTCCAGACGGAGACCATTTCTTCACCCTGATCAGCCGCTACGACGACGTCTTAGCCGACATCGTCAAGAAACCGGGATACAAGGCTGGGGACACGCTTAAGCTGATCCTGCCATTCTTGAAGGCGTATGGAGCCACAAACCGCAAGATGAAAGCCTACTCGTCAAAGAACATTCTTCTGGTTCCCGGGGCGGACGAGACACTGAGGTTCGTTAGAAGCATTATGCCTTCCTTCATCGTAAGCACAAGCTATGAGCATTACATTTCTGCCTTGTGCGACGCTGTAGGTTTCCCTCAAGAGCACGCGTACTGTACTCGGGTGAATATCGACGCTTACGAGCTTGACATAGAAGAGGCTGGAGAGCTGAAGATGCTCCGTGAGGAAATCCTGAAGATGCCGATGATCGAGATACCTGAAGACGCCAAGTCCCTCAACGACCTTCCCAAAGAATCACGGGATATAGTCAGTAGGCTTGATAAGATTTTCTGGGAGGAAATCTCACGCATGAAGTCGGGAATGATGCTTAGAGAGGTTAACCCTGTAGGCGGGTTCGAGAAGGCCAATGCGGTCAGGGAGATTGTTGGAAAAGTCGGCGCCGACTTGCGGGACGTGATCTACGTAGGCGACAGCATCACGGATGTCGATCCGTTCCGCTCGGTCAGAAGAGGCGGCGGGCTAACAGTCTCTTTCAACGGAAACAGTTATGCAATAAGGGAAGCTGAAATCGCCGTCCTGTCGCATCACACGGTCGCCATCTCAATTCTGGCTGAGATCTTCGAAAGGTTCGGCAAGAAACGCGTGACCCGCATAGCAGAAAACTGGTCCCCAACATCTCTTGAGGGCGTTTGCAGCCCGGATCTGCTCGATCGGTTGAAGGCTCTTCCTTTAAAGAAGGCTCCGCGCGTCGAAAGAATAACATCCAGAAACAAGAAGCAGTTTATGCAGGAAAGCAGCGCCTTTAGGAAGACAGTCAGGGGAGAAGCCATAGGAAGGCTAGGATGACACGTAGGCAACCCTTATTGTGGTTTACTCTTCCCAATAGGGCATAGAGAAGGTGCGGAAAGATGCGCGATACTTTCGGCGAAGCATTGATGGCATTCCACGAAGGGAAGAAGAAGCCTGTCGTGCTTCGTCGTGATGACGGTTACAGAGACGAATTTGACTTACAGCCTCTTTTCTCCGCTTGTCATGAGTGGCCTGAATTTGAGAGAGAAGCCTTAGAACATGCGAAAGGCAGGGCTTTGGATATCGGATGTGGCGCTGGGAGACACTCTTTGTGGCTACAAGAGAAAGGCGTTGACGTTGTCGCGATTGACATCTCTCCTCTAGCAGTGAGGGTTGCTAGGGCAAGAGGGGTAGAGAATGCAATCTCAATGGCCGCACAGGAGCTGGCTTTTGCTCCGGGTCCATTTGACAGTGTCCTGCTTCTTGGGAACAACTTTGGAATCTGTGGGAACATTACAGACACACAGCGCATGATGAGGCAACTGTATCATTTGACTTCCAGAGATGGACGCGTGATTACCACATGTCGAGATGTTACTGATCCAAGCAAGCCAGAACACATAGCATATCAAGAGCTCAACGGGAAGAGGCGAAGACCAGTAGGGCAAGTGACCCTTAGGATAGAGTACAAAGGCGAGGTTGGAGAATGGTTCGACCTGCTCATGGTTACTCCCAAAGAAATGGAGGAAATATGCATGCCGGCAGGTTGGATCACGGAAAACATATACAAATCAGAAAATGGACTATACGCCGCAGTATTAATGAAGGAATTCTCTTTCTAGGCATGTCTGATCGCAGAAGGGATGATAAGTGAGAGCAGAAGATCGAAGATACCGGTTGCTGCAGTGTCTCTCTAAGACTTGGGTTGTTCAGAGGCTTAGACACATCGACCTGTCCGCTGTTCCCTGGTGGCTTGGGCCTCGCGTCTCCACAGCTTCCAGGTACCAGCATACGCTTGGCGTCGGTAGACTCTCTCTTCTGGTCTCTGGTGGAACTGAGTGTGATCAGCTGCTTCTGACTGCCGCTGCGGTTCTGCACGATGTGGGCAATGGACCCTTTCCTCACATCTCAGATCAGCTAATGGAGGAGATGCTGGGGTTCAGGCATGAAGGAGCTGTGGGGTTCGCCTTTGAGAACAGCCCGCTCCAAGACTCCTCGATCTTTGAGGAGTATGGCTTAAGCTTAGAGGAGGTGGCCTCCGTCATCAAGGGTGGACACCGACTTTCGCCACTCATGAACGGCCAGCCCGATCTCGACAACGCGGACAACATTCACCGATTCATGACGACTCTTCCCGGTAGACTTCTGGGCGAACCATCCTACCTCCCAGCAGAGATTGCGGCTTCAATGTCTCTCGACACCGCGAAGGTTTGGCTCTGTGAAGACCTCCGGAGGAGATGGTGGAAGGACTGGAAGAAGGCTTACTGCTATGTGTGGGAAGACAGGCTTAACATGATCTGCTGGACGATGCTGGGAAGAGCTCTGAGGCTCCTGAAGGAAGAGCTAACGCCAAGATTCTTCTTGATGACCAACAGGGAAGCCTTCCAACTTATAAGGCTCAAGCTCCCCAAACTGGCAACTGAACTCAAGAAAAAGGAGTTCAACATTATCCTTGATAGGAGCTACCGTATGCTCAAAGGGGAGGCACGGAAACTGTCAGACCCTGCCAGCCTAAGACAGATTGAGAACAAGTTGTACAAGGAAGCTGGCGTCGAAGACTGGTCTTTGGGGTTGACAGTGGATCAGCCGCTCATAAGAGGAAAGCCGGATCACTGGAGGGTCTACTTGGCAGTGCATGGAGGCGAGGAGGAGCCCAAGAAGCTTCTCGAGGACATGCTTTCCAGCTCTGTGCCCTTTCAGCATTAGGATCATGGCGAATCTCGTGATATCATGGGTCACAAGAAGCCCGGCACGTATTCTCTTATCCTGAATCTAACTCCTAGTCTCTGAGCAAGGTCCCTGATTCGGGGAATGCTTGCTTCTGGGATGGCTACGGCTGTCACTTCGACATCAAAGTGCCTTTCAGCCATCGCGATGAACTTCAAGACGTTTTCGTAGGCTTCTCCGAATTTCGGTCTGCAGACGCGGTTGTAGGTCTCCTTGTCATGGGCGTTGAGGCTTACGCTAATCTTGTCTACACCTGCAGCCTTGAGCTCTTCAACGACATTCCGCCCGCTGTTGAGCAAGCATCCTTGCCCGTTAGTATCCACCCTTATGCTCACGGGCTTCCCGTAGTACTTCCTAAGCCATTCTGTAACCTCGAGGAGGCAGTCCAGCCTTTCAGTGGGCTCCCCGAACCCGCAGAAGACGATTTCGCCCCAATTCTCGGCGTTGATGACCTCTTGAAGTTCGGATACCACCTCGGCGGCGCTGGGTTCTTTCTCCAGTCTGAGGTTGAAGCCCCCGACGCCGTTCCAGAAGTTCCCTATACAGAAGTAGCAGTTGTTTGAGCACCTGTTCGTCAGATTCAGGTAGAGGCGGTTCCCCAGCCAGTAGACAACGCTCGGAGTCTTCCCTGCAGACATGCTTTCCCGCCAGCTGTGATGCAACCCCAGAACAGCAATAGCGCTTAATAGTGAATACCTATAAAACCTTTAGAGCAAAAGGTGATCCTGCATGAACATCGAAGAGGACTTGAAGAGATTCTGCCAGTTAGCCTTAGAGTTTGGGGCATCGGAAGCCAAGCCGATTAAGACAGAAGGTGTCGTCGTCAAAGACTGGGTGAGACTCAAATGCCAATTTGGATGCGACGGTTATGGAAAACGCCTGACATGCCCGCCTTACAGTCCGACGCCTGAAGAGACTAGAAGAGTTCTGAAAGGTTACGATTGGGCGATACTACTGAAGTTTGAGCCAAAGGAGCCGGAACACGATCGGAGAAACCGCCATGAGACCGTGACCAGACTCGAAAGAGAAATCTTCCTCAGCGGCTACCACGGAGCCCTCGGGCTTGTCGCCGGACCTTGCATATACTGCGAGGAATGCAACCTGAAAGCGTGCGTCTACCCCGACTTGGCTAGGCCGTCTATGGAATCCTGTGGCATCGATGTCTTTTCAACCGCGAGGAAAGCGGGCTTTAACCTAACTGTTCTGAGAAGCCGGGATGAAAAACCGACCTACTACAGCCTTTTGCTCGTTCAATAGCGCACAGAGACTTGCAGTAGAGAATCCGCATTCCGAGGAACGTCAGCTATTTATCTGCAGCAGCAACAGTCTATAGGCATGTAGAGGCGGGGTGCTCTTCATGAAAATGGAGGTCGAGGATACCTACGCCGAGGCCTCGGAAGGCTTGTATTTCAGGGTCATAGTCACTGCTGATGGCAGAGCAACGCTGAGAAGAGCTGCTCAGGATGCTACGGCTGCCCCTTCAACTGTTATTGGCAGGGTTGAAGGCGGCATCGAAAAACACCTAGACAGAGCAGAGACGCCTGATGGGCGACTCGGCGTGATCCTGCAGTTCTGGAGTGGATTAGACGAGAAGAAGCCCTTGAACGAGACCGTTGACAAATCCTATAAGGAACTATCCTACCGGATACGCCAGGACATACTGCTTAAACCTTTTACTGCGGTCTTTGACGCTTGCCCTAAGCCAGTGGGCAAGGTTGACGCGATGGAGCGTATAGGCCACTGTGGCGACGGCTACGAATGGACGGAGAAAAGACACGGCCGCGAAGTGATAGTCGTCCCAATAATGGTTCCAGACTTCCTGATCGAACGTTACCTCGGCTACGGACGCGGAGTATCTGGAGGTAACTTCTGGTACATGTGCAGAACCAAGAAGGCGGTCATTCAAGGCGGGAAAAGAGCCTTAGGAGCCATAGGTGAGGTTGAAGGGGTGGTTGCACCCTTCGGCATTTGTTCCGCCGGTTCAAAGACCGAAACGAAGTTTCCAATGATAGGGCCTACAACGAATCATCCCTACTGCCCCTCGCTTAAAGGTCGACTTGGCAAAGAGTCGAAGGTTCCGGAAGGCGTTAGATATATACCTGAAATCGTAGTGAACGGCCTGACCTTGGATTCTGTGGAGGAAGCGATGAGGGTTGGGATTGAGGCAGCTTCGCAAGCCGATGGCGTTGTCAGAATCTCAGCAGGCAACTACGGCGGAAAGCTAGGCAAATACAAGATCTTCCTAAGAGAGATGGTCCCATGAGGTTGGACATCGTCTGTTTCGGCGCCTTGAATGTTGACAGACTCTACAAAGTGGACCGCATAGCAAAGGCCGATGAGGAAAGCGAAATCTTGGACTTCGAGGGGTCCCCAGGTGGCTCAGCTGCCAACACGGCTGTTGGATTGGCGAGGCTTGGCGCAAAAACCGGCTACATCGGGAAGGTTGCTACAGGTAGGGAAGGCGAGTTTCTCCTAAGCGCTTTCAAGGAAGAAGGCGTCAACACCGACGGGATTGTGGTCTTGAAGACGGGGAGATGTGGGACCGTTATCGGGTTCGTGGATCAGAAGGGCGAACGAGCACTTTATCTAGATCCGGGCGTGAACGATTCATTAGAATTCAACGAAATCAATCTTGAATATGTTGCTGGCGCAAAGTATCTGCATCTAACATCGTTTGCTGGCACCAAGCCCTTTGAAGCGCAGAAGAAAGTCGTAGAAGCCCTTCGCGACGTGAAAGTGACGCTTGACCCTGGCATGATCTATGCTCGGAAGGGATTCAGCGAACTTCAGCCCCTGATAAGGAGATGCTTCGCGGTTATGCCCAACAGGACCGAGTTGAAGATTCTTACCGGGAAAGGTTATAAGGAAGGCGCCGAGGCTCTCTTGCGCGAAGGCGTAGAGATCGTTGCCGTCAAACTAGGAAAACGAGGATGCTACGTCACAGACGGCGAAGAAAGCCATCATGTTCAGCCGTTTAAAGTGAAGGTTGTGGATTCCACTGGCGCCGGAGACGCCTTCTGCGCCGGCTTCCTATACGGTCTGCTTAAGGATAAGATGGTTAGGGAGTGCGGTCTCCTCGGAAACTTTGTGGCTTCAAGGGTCCTCACAAAGATGGGAGCAAGAAACGGGTTGCCCCGAGAGGCGGAGCTGCCCCTCTAGGACTCTGTGAATAGTCTGAAGAAGAGTGGAGATGGCTTCATCTTCAGGGAATCACTCCAAAAACGGACACGATGATGGCTGATTGCCAGCAAGAGGAACATTCGGCGTACCGAGTAGGCACACCCTACAGTCTCAGAAGGATGGACCCGTTTGGGGAATTCCACTCAGAATTCCTTATTTCTCATGAAAGTGAGATGTAGACTGAAGGTTCTTTAATGGATCTGACCCGGGGTAGAGTTGTCTTATCGGGTCTTGGAGACAACTTTAAATCTTACCTTCCCCATTCTGGTACGAGTTATGCGAGTGTCACCGATGAGCCAATTGCCCCTCAGGAAGAAGCTTCTCTCGCTGCTTGCCGACCAGATTGAAACATATCTCCCCCAGTTTGAGCCGTACACCTCTGACTATCAGATGGTGCTCTACGCCTGCAGAGACCTCGAACAATGGATAGAATTCAAATGGGCCGCAACCGGCTACGACACCGTCTACGGCAAGATTGAAGAAGCCTTGAGACACGAGTCTAAAGTTTTCAAGGTTTTCCTCAACTTTTGGGTGGGTCGTTGGCTTGAGAAATGGAGAGAACGGGTTAAGGTCCTTTCTGCCAAACCTAGACTTCCGCCTCTCGTCTTGGAAAAGATCAAGAAGGCAAAGGTGCTCTTCCGGGAGATCGAGCATAGAAGGGAACTGAAGAGGATGGTGGTCAGGAAGCTGCTAGGCCAAGGCGAGGTCTGCATGGTCGAGGTCATTGCTGAAAACCTGATAATCGAAGAGATCGCCAAGCGTGTTCGAAGCACCGATGTCAGCTCTGAACTCACAATTGTGACAGCTATAGACATATATAGCACCCTGTCCCACAGGATATCAAGGCTGCACGAAGAGAAGGGGCCTTTGGTCTACCTGAACATCAGACCGTATATGATCTGACATGGAAGCTGTAAATTGAAGGCCCGCAGGGCCGCTATCTCCCCTAGGTAAAAATTTGTTTCTACTGGATCAACCGGATAACAGTCCTGCTCGTCTGATGTAATGGGCAAGTATCTCTGACAGAACAGCAGAAACGACCGCTTCCACTGTCAGCTTTATCAGAATCGTGGTGACAGCGGTAAGCGCGCCTTGTGGTGGCATCAGCCCGGTGTAGACAAACCAGACGTAGTCGGTCACGAAAACGTATGGCGCCTGAACACACCATGCGAGGATCGAAGAGAAGAGCGGTCTCAGCTTCAGTCTTTTGGCGAAGAAGCCCGCTGAAAAGCCGAGCAATGCGAGCCCGCCGATGATGAAGGGGATTCTGGTTGAATAAGCCATATAAAGCCCACCGATGGCGCCCGTCAATAGGCCGGCCCAGGGGCCTGCAAGCACTCCGCTGAGAAATATTGGCACCTGACCAAAATGGACTCTGGACAGAAACGAGCCTATCACGAGTGGAATGGTCAAGAATTCTGTGGACAAGATATTAGAGAGGGCTGCCATAACAGCTGCGAAGGTCAACACTTTTGTCCGACTCTTCTCAACCACTCCTGAACCCTCCTTAACTCTGCATGCCCTGATAGCGGATAGTGTGCCGGGCTGATCGTGCTGTAGTAATACTTTTCTAACAACTAGTAATACTAATATATAAACCTTGATATATAAGGTTCAGATGTCGAACTTTGTACTCGCCACAGAGAAAGGTATTAAAGCAATCCGGAAACTGAGGAGCGGTCAAAACTGCCACAGTCGGTTCCCAAAAGCCTGATCGACGAGGCTGTGAAGTTTCACGGTCACCTAGGCGCCTTTCTCGTCTTAGGCCTGAAGGCCGGCTTGTTTGCCAACGAGATCCTCGGAAAAGACCATTTCAGAACCAGAGCTATTGTTGAGTCGAAGCTTTCCCCACCGTTCTCCTGCTTTGTTGACGGCGTCCAGGTTACTACGGGTTGCACCATGGGAAAGGGCAACATCAAGTTGAAGAAGGGGAGCGCTCTCTCAGTGACCTTCATGAAGGAAAGTGAGAGGCTCAGGCTCTCGTTGAGAAATGATGTGTTGACAACTCTCAAGGAAGTCTCAACGAAAGAAGACTCTGAGAAAACAGCGCTAGCTTTAGCCAGCAAACCAATCCAAGAACTCTTCCAAATAGAAGAATAGCCCTATCTCGCAGCAGACGCGGGAGAGGATGCGAACTTGTTTTCAAGCAATCTGTTTCTCTGAAGACAATTGGCAGGGGTTGTCTTTGGCAGTAGATCAGTCTCCATCCAGCGGTCTCTTGGCGGTCCATCTCTTTCAATCTGCAGCATGGTTAGGATTGCTATCTGATCAGCATGGGGCTATGTGCGAAAATTTATTAGGGCATCATGAGCTATCTTTCTCCGAGTTGAGGTGATTGTGATGGCTATAAAAGTGGCAATAAACGGGTTTGGAAGAATCGGAAGATTGCTTTTCAGAGCAGCTATTGAAAGAGAAGCCAAGATAGACTTTGTGGCGATAAACGACATTGGGAACGCTAAGACAATGGCACACCTACTAAAGTACGACTCGGTTCACGGCAGGTTTCCATTCGAAGCTAGGGCTGAAAGCGACGGGATAGTTGTCGAAGGAAAAAAGATTCCGCTTATCGGCCAAACCGATCCTGCAAAGCTACCGTGGAAAGACTTGGGTGTTTTTCTGGCCGTCGAGTCAACGGGCAGGTTCACCGATCGAGAAGCCGCTTCAAAGCATCTGCAAGCAGGGGCAAAGAAGGTGTTGATCTCCGCGCCTGCAAAGAACCCGGACATAACGATAGTTCTAGGCGTCAACGAGAAAGATTACGACCCGCAGAAACACAACATCCTTTCGAATGCATCATGTACGACGAACTGCGTTGCGCCTGTGACCAAGGTGCTCGATGACAGTTTCGGAGTGAAAACAGGCTTGATGACCACTGCCCACGCCTACACGAATGATCAGAGGATCCAAGACCTTGTCCACGAGGATCTTCGCAGAGCCCGAGCTGGAGCCGTAAACATCATACCCACGACCACGGGGGCGGCCAGGGCCGTAGGCGAGGTTCTGCCGAACCTGAAAGGAAAGATGAACGGGTTGGCGCTACGTGTCCCGGTTCCAAACGTCTCCGTAGTGGACTTGACAGCTGTTCTGGAGAAGCCGGCAACCGTTCAAGAGGTTAACGATGCGTACAAGAAGGCTGCGGATGGCGAGCTGAAAGATATATTGGTCTACACAGAGGAGCCGTTGGTTTCGAGCGACTTCAACCACTCCACGTATTCGGCGGTGGTCGACGGCTTATCGACAATGACCATTGAAAACTTGGTCAAGGTGCTTGCTTGGTACGACAACGAATGGGGCTTCTCCTGCAGAATGGTTGAACTCATAGAGCTCATAGGAAGAAAAGCAGGCTTCTAGGCAATCTCAGTTTAAAGGCTTAAAAGCCTCCCCGCTTTTTTCTTTCAACTTAGGGTGCGGAGAAGATGCCGAAATTCTTAACATTGGACGATATAGACGTGAAGGGAAAGGTAGCACTAGTAAGAGTCGACTTCAATTCTCCAGTTGACCCTCAAAGCAAGAGAATCCTAGACGATACAAGGATCCGAGCGCACGGGGAAACCACAATAAGGGAACTAGCCGGAAAAGGCGCAAAAGTAGTGATCCTAGCCCACCAAGGACGGCCTGGCGACCCCGACTTCATCCCGCTCAAACAGCATGCCGACATGCTCACCAAAGTGCTAGGCAAGCCCGTTAAGTATGTGGATGACCTCTACGGCGACAAGGCAAAAAAGGCAGTAAAGGACCTTAAGAGCGGCGACGTTCTAGTCTTGGAGAACACTCGAACCTACGCTGAGGAGCAGAAATCGAAGACACCTGAGGAGCACGCCAAATCTGAGTTCATAAGGGAACTAGCTCCCTTGTCCGATGTGTTCGTTAACGACGCGTTCTCTGCAGCGCACAGGGCTCACGCCTCTGTAGTTGGATTCTCAGCCGTTCTCCCCAGCTTGGCTGGCAGGATAATGGAACGCGAGCTCAAGGCGCTGGGCAGGGTTCTTGAGGCTCCAGAGAAGCCGTGCGTCTTTATCTTGGGCGGTGCTAAGGCTGACGACTCGCTTAAGATATCTAAGTACGTCCTTGAGAAGGGCATCGCAGATTATATACTGACCGGCGGAGTCACAGGTCACCTTTTCCTCGTGGCGACCGGAGTTGACTTGGGAAAGCCTAACATGGGATTCTTGGAAAAACAGGGGGTCTTAGGCTTGGTTCTAGGCATAAAGGAGCTGATGGAAACCTATTCCGGCAAGGTTAAGGTTCCAGTCGACGTGGCTGTCGAAGCCAATGGCAAGAGGAAAGAGATATCCGCGAAGTCTCTTCCAACCGAGTATCCTATCTTCGATATTGGAACGGAGACGATCAAGCAGTATAGTCAGGCTATAGACAAAGCTAAATCCATAGTCATAAGCGGACCTCCCGGCGTCTACGAGAGAAAGGAGTTCCTAAAGGGAACCAAGGCAGTCCTAGAAGCCGTGACCAGGTCGAAGGCTTTCTCCTTAGCAGGCGGAGGACACACTGTAGCAGCGATTGAAGAACTGAACGTTGCTGACAAAGTCTCCTACATCAGCACTGCTGGAGGCGCGCTCATTGAGTTCTTAATGGGCGGAAAGCTGCCCGGAGTAGCTGCACTGGAGGAAGCCGCCAGAAGAAAATAGTTCAGATAGCGAGGCAGTCCCCAATTTTTCCATTGGGCTAGAAGTATTAGGGCCTTCCAGTCACTTGAACGAGACGGTTAAGACCCGAATATAGTCTCCAGTGTCGGCACAGCTGTCCGCCGCCTCCTCCATCGAGTCAAGTAAGTCCTTGAGGATCAACAGTACCGCCGGGTTCACCTTTTCTCCGTATTTCAGCAGAAGAGCTTTTATTTCCAGATTCTTTCTGTCGACTTTGTTCTCTTCGTCTTCTACCTTTTCCGACATTGCCCTAGCCTTAGAGGGATCTTCCCCTAAGCTTCTCAGGCTTTCCCTCAGTACGGCGGCGGTGCTGACTATGCCCGCAGACATCTCGTGGCAGGCTTGCCACAGTTCATTTGGAACCTCCGCTTCGAGAAGCACCAGGACATTTCTGGCTGAGTCTTTAACGTGGTCCGCCATCATGTCGAGCCTTTTGACGAGATGCATTATATCTTCCCGTTCGCGGAAGGATAGATTTCCCTTCGTCAACTCTTCGAAGACTGTTCGTCTCAGCTCGTCTATCTCTTCTTCAACCTTGAAAAGCCGTTCGATAGTCGTTCTGGCTGTCTGCGCATCGCCAGCCGCAGCAGCTCTCACAGCCCTTTCAAGGTCGCTGACAGTATCCAGCGCCACGGTCATCTGTCTGTAGGCTATCTCCAAAACTTTGTTCATGCGCCGTTTCTCGAACCAGCGTTCCATGTCAGAAAAACTCCTTTGACGGCATACACTTCTTGTACAATAAAGCCAATTCTTTTATATAAACCATGGTTCTGAGCCTCATTCCTATTCTACCGAGATCTCCTTCTCCAGCCCTGCTCTCGGGTAGGGATACAAGAGAACCGCGCCAGGCGGAAAGACCAGAAAGACACGGCTTCCTACGTCCCATCTGTAGGCGTCGGAGGCGAAGGGACGTTTCACCACAATCAGCTCGTCATTGTCTGTTCGAACCTCGTACCGGACGGTGCTGCCCATGAAGATCACGTTTTCGACTGTGCCTTTCCATGCTTCTCTTCTGACACTGGATTTCTCCATCCCAACGAATTCAGGTCTTATGGCTGCCACGATCTTCTTATCCTTGAAATCGACCTTACCGGAGCTATGGAGAACAGCGCCGTTTATCTTGACATCCACACCTTTGTTTGTCACTTGCATTACTTCGCCCACCATGAAGTTGGCCTCGCCGACAAAGTTTGCGGTGAACAATGCCCTCGGACTGAGATAGAGCTCCAAGGGGGTACCCGCCTCAATGATCCTTCCAGCCTTCATGACAATGATCCTATCCGCGATCGCCATGGCTTCCTCCTGATCATGCGTAACATGGACCGCCGTGAGACCCAGATCCTTTACCATCCTTTTCAACTCGTGCCGCAACACTGTCCTAACCTTAGCGTCTAACGAGCCTAGCGGCTCGTCCAAGAGCAGCAAAAGTGAACCTGAAACAAAAGCTCTCGCTATTGCGGTCTTTTGCTGCGCCCCTTCGCTGAGCACGTTAGGCTGATCCTTAGCCCTTTCCCGAAGCGCCATCATATTGAGCATCTCTTCGACCAAGCTTCCAGCCTTCTCGGGGTCCCAACCTTTCACAAAGGGTCCGTAGGAGACGTTTTCATAGATGTTCATGTGAAGAAAGAGTGCGATCTCCTGAAAGACGTATCCGACACCCCTTTCTTGGATCGGGACTCTATTCAACAGTTTGCCGTCAATGTAAACTTCGCCTTCAGTCGGCTCTATGATGCCAGCTATGCACTTTATCAGTGTAGTCTTGCCGCAGCCGCTTGGCCCTATTATGCATATGTACTCCTTGTTCTCGATCTGAAGGTTCACGTTCTGTGCAGCTGCAATCTCGCCGTACCTCTTCGCGATGTTAACCAGTCTGACTGAAGGCACTCATACAGCCTCCAACTCTCTATACAGCCCCCCCGAGGGGTAGAGGTAGGTCTTTATGTTTTCCGGTTGAAGACGAACGTAGACTCTTTCGCCGCTTAGGACTCTGTCATTTCTCAAAGAGACTGGAACCTTCGAGTTAACTACATCGCCGTTCTCTAGCTGAATCTCATACTGTATGAAACTACCTAGAAAGATTGTTGATCCGACAGTTCCTCGGAAAAGATTGACTTCTCCCTTTCTCCTAGCAGACTTAACGATCTCTGTCATCTCTTCCCTTATCGCTAGAACCACTCTTTCCCCGGGCGAGTAACCTGTCTCTATGATGCGGACCGCTAGCTCGTTCCTTAGCTGCACCCAGGAGCCGCTCGGTCCTCTTTCAGAGATAAAGCCTTCGAGGAAGTTTGCGCCTCCGACGAAGTTGGCTATGAATATGCTTTTCGGCTCATTGTAGATTGTGAATGGGATGCTTGCCTGCTGGATCTGACCCTGTCTAAGAACGGCGATTCTGTCTCCGACCACCGTGGCCTCTTCTTGCTCGTGCGTTACATGGATGGCTGTGAACCCCTCATCCTTCACTAGGCTCCTTAGCTTGTATCGAAGTTCAACCCTGAGACGAGCGTCCAAGGCTCCCAACGGCTCATCAAGCAACAAGAGACCAGCGCCGGACGCTAATGCTCTGGCAAGGGAGAGACGTTGCTGCATGCCCCCGCTTAACTCGTTCGGAAAAGAACCAGCTCTTCCAGCCAGCCTCGTCATCTCAAGCATCTTTCCCGAAATCTCATAGGCCTCTTTCCTGCTTCGGTCTCTGGAGATTGGTCCGAAAGCAGTATTCTCTATGACGTTTAGGTGCGGAAAGAGAGCATAGCCTTGGGGAACGTATGCCGTATTCCTTCCCTGAGGGGGAACATCGTTAACGAGTTTGCCATCGATGTGGATTTCGCCTTGGTCCGGTTTCAGGATTCCCGCAATGAGTTTAAGCAGGGTCGTCTTACCGCTGCCGGTTGGACCTAAAACACAAAGGTATTCCCCATCCTCAATCTCGAGATCCAAGTTGTCAACGGCGGTCATCCTGCCGAACCTTTTTGTGACCTTGTCCAAACGGACAGATGGCATTCGACCTTCACCTCTTCCCTCTTATGGCGATCCTTAATATGAGAAGGATTGCGAAAGACGCCAGAATGAGGAGCCCGATGCCTAGAGCACTCTCAGACGGAGAGGCGGTTCCCTGAAGAATCCACTCCACAAGAAGAACGGGAACTGTCTTCAAGGTTCTCGCAGATGCCCTGGCAGCGCCTGTTTCGCCGATGCAGCGAGTGAAGACCAGAACAGCGCCTGAGAAGGCCGAATACTTTGTGAGCGGCAATGTGATTCTTCTAAACACAGCGAAGGGTTTGGCTCCAAGCGTACTTGCCACCTCCTCCATCTCGGGTGATACGCTCTCCACGGATGCAGCCATCGACATGACAAAGTAGGTGTAAGTTATCGTTATGTGAGAGAGAACCAGAACCCAGAACTCGTGTATCTCGAAGGCTGCCCAGAAGAATCTTAGAGAGACGCCGAGGGCGATGGAAGGTACTATGATCGGGATGTTCACCAAAGCGTCAAAGACAGGGGTTAGATGCCTAAGCCTCTTTCTGGCAATCAATACCGCGGCTGGCAGACCAATCAGGATGTTCACCACCGTGGAGATGAGCCCAATCGAGTAGGACAGAATCATGCTGTCACGGAAACTGCTCCAAGGCTCTGCTCCTCCTAGGGCTTCTCCCAACGTTCCATCTGCCAAGGCATTGACCAGGGGAAGGGAGACAAAGAGCGAAGGAGTGATTATGAAAAACAGGAAAGTAGCGATGGTTGCCCCGTCTCTGAGCTTTACAGAAGCCGGGCTGCTTAATCTCCTCTCAAAGTCCGGCCAAGCCCTTCTGATGGGGAGTCTAAGTCTCGGAGCTAGCAGCCTTACCAGAAAGAATATGCCCACCGAGGTTATGATGAGAAGCGAACTAACGTAGACAAGGACGCTTTCTTTGTCCACATTGTTGAAGATGAAGACGGGGCCGTTTTCGAAGCCTCCTGCCACCATGACAGTTGCGCCAGTCTCTGAAAGAGACCTTGCGAAGGCCAGAAGAAAGGAAGCTACCAGCGCTGGCTTGAGCAGCGGCAAGGTCACGGTTCTTACAGACGTGAATGGCTGGGCGCCCAACGTTTTGGCTGCCACTTCGTAGACTTCCTTGTAGCCAAGGAGCTCGCCAACCATGACTCTGACGATTACCGGGTAGGAAAAGGCGAAATGCAGCAAGAGCACAAGCAAGAAGCCCGGCGGAACAAACGTTTCCATTCCGAAGAGGCTTGAGATCCCTTCCGGCTTACTCCAGAAAAGGCTGGCTGAGTATCCCAAGGCTGCTGTAGGAATCAGGAAGGGAATGTCCGTTAGGGTATCTACGAGGCTGATCAGTTTAGATCTGCTTCGGACAATGAACCACGCAAGAGGCAACGCCGCAACCAAGTCGAGGATGGAAACCGTGAAGGCTGTTATGAACGACCAAAGGAGGGCTGAATTAGCCCTTGCCAGAAGCTCAGGAGTC
>Ga0315314_1000895_pt1 | contig 29210 bp, 36 predicted proteins | sample TDP9_MG_FD_203631 | JGI IMG/M metagenome (GOLD analysis project Ga0315314, IMG submission 203631) | Freshwater sediment microbial communities from Lake Towuti, South Sulawesi, Indonesia - TDP9 | ecosystem: Environmental > Aquatic > Freshwater > Lake > Sediment | place: Indonesia: South Sulawesi... | reverse complement strand
GTCTTCACTACCTGTCCCGGTGAACATGGTAGATCACCAGAGCACTTGCAAGTATACTCCCCTTCCTGTCCCCTCGCCACTTTCCCACTTCCCTCGTAACATACTAACATAATGGGTTCGGATTAGGCAGGCTTATACCCCAATGTGGCATGGAAAGACGGATGGGAGGCGGTGTGTCAAATGGAGGAAGGACAGTATAACGAGGAATACCGGAAATACCTGGAGAGATATGAGATTATGGGGGAAGGGAGGCCCAAGCTCAGCCCGGAGGAGTATGACCGCCTGGACGACGAGATCCTTGACCTGCTGGCCCTGGAGGCGGAGACGGGGGAGCTATCGCCGCAGCAGGAGGAGAGGTATCAAGAGCTGCTATACTTGCTGATAGCGGAATAGCATGAAGGGCACTGGAGGGCGACCGACCATCCTCTTCGTCTGCTTTGGCAATCTCTGCCGTTCCCCCATGGCGGAAGGCTTCCTGAGGGAGAGGCTGAGGCGTGAGGGCCGTGAGGTGGAGTACCAGGTGCGTTCGGCTGGCACCTGGGCCTCGAACGGCCAGCCGGCCGCGGACTACGCCATCCAAACCATGCTTGAGCGGGACATTGACATCAGCGGGCACCGTTCTCACAGCCTGACGACGGAGGATGTGGCGGAGGCCGACATCATCCTGGTGATGAGCGCCGGGTACAAAGAGGCGATCGAGTTTGAATTCCCTGAGAGCAGGGGCAAGACCTATCTCCTGAGCGAGATGGTCGGTCAAAGCCACGACATAGCCGACCCTTACGGTGGGCCCTTGGTAGGGTATCGTCGCTGTGCAGAGGAATTAGAGCGCCTTATCGAGGAGGGTTACTTTAGGATATTGGAGCTGGCGGATTTAAATTTTAAAACTAAGAAGGGAGGCCCCTCTTACCCTTAGGCTAGGCCTCCCATTTTTATCCCCAGGATGGGGGAGAAGAACCAACTCCCAAGAAAACGCCCCCGCGCCAACTTATCACCCGCCGCTTGCGGATGCTCCCACACTTCGGGGCTGACCGGCCAGCAGCAACGGAGCAACTCAACGATTAGTGTGAGCCGCGCCTACCCGCCCTCGCCCGCGAAATCCACCTGCACCACCGAGGCCACCGCAGGCATTGAAATGCTACAAAAAAGCGCAAGGGTGGGCGTCGGCTCCACACAGTGTTGGGCGGCCAGAGCTTCAGGATGTATTCTACTCAAATGCTCAACTACCGAAAGTGTGGCGATATAGCTCCATTGACACCCCTTGTTGATATACCCCGAACAGTATCTCACTGGGTAATCCATTACAACTGATATAGTAACTTTGCGAGGGGGAAGCCTCTTCTAATGCTACCAACATCCACCATTCTCCATCATCGCTGGGAAACTTGTTGGGCATAGGTTTCGAATTATGCTTTGCCGTGGTGCCCCTCCTTTTGGACCAAAAGAGAGATGTGGATCCAACTTGTCCTTTTCACTAATCGGAACAGCAGCTACAAATGGTGCCCATGTCCCTGCTCGAGGTCTTACCTCAATGACATACCTTTGGCTACCCGGTTTAGGATCGTGAACTTGAAGTGCATAGGGCAGTATACTGGGATGCTCAATATCAGGTGAACGTTTTTCAGCCGCCGCTTTTATCCTTTCTTTCCAATCTGGGTCATTTGTACTGACATATAATCGTGTCCGAATACCAGGGGGGATTAAGGCTTTGTCAACTGGCGAAGGAAATAGCCCAATGACTGGAAAAGTGTCGCCTCGGGCCTGTAAGGCTTGGTCAAGAGCATACGCGAATTCCTCTTTACAAGCCTCGCTCCCTAAGCTGTTTGGTGTTGCGTATAAGACCCAAGCGTCACATTCCGTTGGGTTTTGAATGAAATTCCCTATCTGCTCCCATAAACGCTTGCCTGCCTCTATTGTCCAGCGGTCAAGCTTTACTCTCAAGCCAACATTTATCAACTCTTGTGCAACAAAATCAACATCGCCTTGAGTATTATCTGCCCATGCGTATGTGAGCCATATTGTAGCCATTTGACACTCCATCATCACTTTCAGAGATAGAGAGGAAAGGTAGGTTGCTGTGTTTGTGTCTAGGCCGCCCAACGGCGCAGGTCAGGCGCGCTGTAAAGCGTCGCCTGCACCTGCTGGTTCGGGACTCATTGTCGTTTTTCCAGTCCTTCGACCACTGACTTGTACTTCTCGTGAATCATCCTTTGGTCAAATTTCCATATTTCCTCAATCATGGCATCCTGCTCTGAACGGGTCAGATACTTCATCGAAGCGGGAAAGAACACCTTGTCTTCCTTTTCAATATGTGCTGGATACAAGCCTACCAGCGCCCCAAGCCGTTCCACAATCGCCTCAATTGCGCCTGTATCTCCTTTAAGGTAGCGCTCCTTGGCTTCAACCAATCCTCGCACCGTCTGGCGGGCGTACACATGTTCGTTGACTAACTCCTCCATCACTCCTCGGTCTTCAGAAGACAAATCCTTCTCAGCAAGATCCCTGAATAGCATGTCTTCTTCCTTGCCATGGTGTGTCCTGTCGGCATATGTTCGGATGAAGTCTACCACAGAATCAAGCAGGACTGGATTAACCGTCTTACTTTCTGCAACCCTGCTTGCCTCAATCCGCAAGACATCGATCATCCTCTCAATGAGACGGTGTTCAATCATCAGAGGGCCAATAGGCATCATGGTTTTTTCTCCTTTCAACTTCATTTGCTCAGATTTTCGCTGCTTCCAGGCGCAGGCCAGCGCTTGGCGGGCTAACGGCCCGCGGTTCAGCTGCACGCGGGTTTACCGATGAACCCACCAACCACCGAGACGATGCAAAACAAAGACCGCCAACAATAAGACCCTCGATCAGCGTGTCGGCTGCAACCGCTGGTTAGGCGCGGTATGCACCCGTGCATTGCACCGCCCGAAGACGTCTATGTTCTCACCACAAGACGCAGCTCGCGAGAGGATCCTTGACTAAGTGTTTCCCGCATTTGGGCCTTCTATTGGTGTTGGCAGGCATTCCGAACAGGCCTGAAAACCATTCTCCAGCGCAAGGTCAACCCTCATCACAATCGCGCTCCTCGCGACATGACGGCATGTTGGCAAGTGGTACCTCTTGCCCTTCTCGGGGACGCAGACCAAGCCGTGAGGTAAAGGGTGGCCGAAGTAGCCAGTGGCCGCTAGAGCGTCAAATTGCCACGGCACTTCCCAATAACGCAACGCGTTGGCAGGTACCGCAGACCACGGATGATTTCGGAGACGCCAGAGGAAGTGCATTGAGTGCTTCTCAAAGGCACCTTGTTCGATAGCGTGCCAGGCCCACTCTACGAAGCTCGGCGCGAGGCTCACACCAGGTAGGATGATCCCAGTGAGGAGTGTCACGACCTCAAGGGCTACGCTGGCAATTGTGCATCCAGCAGCGCGAAACCACCTACGTTTTTCCATCTTCCTCGCGGCTTTACTCAGCTCGGCAATCCCCCCGTCAATGATATCCCTCTGTATCTCCGACGTAGCGCTTTCCAGTTCGGATGTGTTGGTGAACTTGGCTGCCTCCGCGCAAGCCGCGAGAACGGCTTGACGAAATCTCCCGAGTTCTTCGGCTTCGTCCCCTAGTAGTTTGGTCAAGATGTCAATGGGTATGTTCTCCACATATGGTAAATCAAGATGAAAGAGCACACGCAAGGTAGAGGCATTGAAACTGCAGTGATCAGGAGTCGCACTTGGCGCGGCTCCCAGGGCCTGGTAGGCTGCTACTGTAGCTGGGTTCTGGAGATCAGGGCCACGCTTGCCGGTGGGAGGCGTTAAGAACGGTGCATAAAGGACGCGACCTGCCTCAATGAGGGGCCTGGCTTCCTCGAATATCCAGCGATACGTGAGTTCTGGGTAGGGGCAGTCGGTGAACCTTGCCAAAGCCATCAAACCTCCCGGTGTCCCACGAGTGGCTAAAGGACCCGGCTCTTGCAGAATGGGGTAGGGAGGAAGATTTGTGGTATCATCATTCGAACGGGCTGCCTCCTCCGCCTCCTCATGTGAGCGGTACACCCGTCGCACACCAATTCGAGGGGACCAAAAATCCGGTGGGGCAGGCATCACCATGAAGCCATCAACGGGAAGTGACCTATCGTGCGCGATCAAGAGAATGTCAGAGAAAAGCGACAGTTTGCGGACAACGGACGTGAGGTCTGCCCATGGAGGTACCCACACCGCTAGTTTGAGGCCAGGAGTAGCACGTACCGCCAGCGCCAGCGCAAGCTCTCGACCCGTCAGCCAGAAATGTAGACGTTCACGCACGCCGGAGTTGGATAACTCGGCGAACCTATACATGTCATGGATTATGTCCGTCAAACTGTTATTTGACTTGTTGTCGGACCCCTCCTTCACATGTCCTCCTTCGGACCGGTCTTTAAGCGCCTAACTATTGATTATGCGACAATTCTGTCGTATAACATTCCAAAACGGAGTATTATGCGACAACCATTATAGATAGATTCGAGGCAGTGTCCCGGCCTCGCTGACAGGGACCACGAGGCTGGCCCCCATCGGATAGGCTCTTATAACCACCCTTCGATGAACCTTCGCCACTCGCCGTTCTGGGGCAGGTAGTGGCGGAAAAGGTAGTACCAACTGGCTCTGGGTTCATAGGGCTGCCGCAGCAGCTTCACCCCCGCCTCAGCCAACGTCCTGCCCCCCTTCTTGCGGTTACAGACACGGCAAGCGCTCACCACATTGCTCCAATCGTGGGCCCCTCCCAAGCGGCGAGGGACGACGTGGTCGAGGGTTAGGTCCTTAGTTCTTGCCCCGCAATACTGGCAAGTGTAGTTATCCCTCTTGAAGACCTCTTGCCTGGTGAGCTTCACCCGGGGGCGAGGGCGCTTGATCATGTAGATCAGCTTGATGACCGAAGGACGAGGAAAGGCGGTGAAGGGGGTGTGAATAACCCCCTTTCCATTCTCCAGGACCTCGGCTTTGCCCACCACGACTAAGACGATGGCTCGTTTGGTGTTACAGATGTTCAGGGGTTCGTAATTCTGGTTGAGAACGAGGACTGGCAAGTTTAACATCGGGTTTTCCATAGATTTGGCCCTCTATCCGTTTTTTGGGATTGCGGAGCTGTCGCCGGAAGCCCTTATTATTCTACATTTTACCACTTTTAACGCCTTTTTTCAAGCCATATCCGGCGAGCTTCACGTACTTCACAAGCTCGTAGTAGGCCATCAGGCTGCTCAGCAACAGGCCATGGAGCCCGTCCCTATAGCCCTCCAGGGAGATGTAGCGTCGGCGAAACTCGCGTAGGGGCTGCAGGATGAAGTTCTGCGGCTTAACCCTGACGCCCCGCTTGAACATGGCCCTCGCTTCGTAGTCGGTGTAGAGGCCCTGCCTGGCGAAGAACTGGGCCACGTTATCGTAATTATAGTGGATCAACGCACTCTCCAGGTATCCGGCTTCACCGTCGAGGATGACCAGCTCGTGCACCTCCCTCGCCTCATCGTATCGGGCCCTATGGCGGCGGAAGAGGCGCAATTGGTAATCCGGAGACCAGCCGGCGTGACGGGTCCACCGGCCGAAGATGTAGTTCTTCCGTGGAACCCACCAGCCGACGGGCGGTTCATTCTCTATCACGCGGCGCACCTCCGCCGCCAGCTCCGGCGTCGCCCTCTCATCGGCATCAATGAAGAGCACCCAATCCCCCTCGGCCAACTCGAGGGCTGCATTCCGCTGATCAGGGTAATTGACGAACTGGCGTTGATAGACCTTTGCTCCAAAGATTCGAGCGATCTCCACGGTAGCGTCCTCGCTGAACGAGTCGAGCACGATCAGCTCATCGGCCCACTGGACACTCCCCAGGCAGGCGGCGATGTTGCGCTCCTCGTTCTTGGTCAGGACGACCACAGACAATCTGACTCCCATCTCGCTCACATCCCTGCTATTTGTCGGCAGGCTGCCAAGCGGCTCTTCAACTCCTCCTCGCTGATCCTTCCTTGTCGGTATGCCATCTGTGCCTTGCGCCTCTCCCGCCACAACCCCAAGCGCACGATCCGACGCACCGCCCACTGGTAGAATCGGCTGTAGTGCTTGGCGAAGAGCAAGTAGCGGCTCTTCCACAACTGGACGAACATCTCATCGCGGGCCTGCTGGGTGCTTTGCGCCACGTAGTGCACGACCTCCGCCTGGGGCACGCAATAGATTTGCCAGCCAGCTTTCTTGGCCCTCATGCACCAGTCAATCTCCTCACAGTAGATGAAGAACCCCTCGTCCAAGAGGCCCACCTGCTCGATCGCCTCCCTTCTGGCCATCAGGCAGGCGCCTAAGGGATGGTCAATGGGGAAGGGTTCCCCGCCTTCGTAAAGCCTGCGGGGGTAGCGGCCGTTGAAGGGAGAGTTTATCAGACGGTGATGGATGGGGAAGAAATCGAGGAAGGCCATGGGGAGGGTGGGGAAGGCGAAGGCGGAATGTTGGATCTGACCATCGGGATGAAGGAGCTTGGGGCCGGCAACAGCCACCTCTGGGTTCCCTTCCAGGAAATCTATCAGCTTGGTTAGGGCATCGTGGCAGACGACGGTGTCCGGGTTGAGGAGGAGGACGTATCGCCCTTGGCTCCGGCGGATGGCCTGGTTGTTGGCTGCGGCGAAGCCGAGGTTCTCCTCGTTCTCGATGAGGTGCACTTGGGGGAAGCGCTCCCGAACCATCTCCGCGCTGCCATCCAATGAGGCGTTATCCACGACGAAGGCCTCAAACTGGATGCCGGAAGGTAACGAAACCTCTCTCCGTCTGTTTACGGAGTTCTGCATCCACTTCAATTTATGCTTCCTCTCATAGTTTTCGGAGAGAGGTTTCGTTAGTGGATGTTGGAGAATAGATTCAAGGCAGCGCTGCAGCAGGTCTTTGACGTTCCAGCTGACGATGATAATGGAGAGGTCAAGCATCCTAGAATCCCACCGTGATGCGGGTGGGGTTGAACTTGTCGTCTACCTTCCTCACCCGCTCGTGGAGGATGGCAAACCAGAAATAGGGCTCATCGTAGGGCGGCTTATCCACGATCCTTATGTGGCCTACAACGGTCGCCCTCTCGCCGGGCATGAGGCATCTGTGACCATCAATCAGGGTCAGGTTCCCCTCATCGCCGAAGGCCCAGCGGTAGGGGTATTCCCGGCCGATGCTGTTGCCCTCGTAATCCACCCCGAAGCGGAAGGCGCCGGGCTCCATATGGAAGCCATGGGTGTCATAGTTCTCGCTGGTGGTATAGGTGAACCCTGGCGCTGGTCCTGTGGTGCGGATGGGAACCGTGCCGATGTTCTCCACGGTGGCGGTGAAGCTCAAGGTCTTGCCCAGGGGCACGACGAGGGGGGCGAATTCAGCGGAGACGATCTCCGCTCGGGGGACGCCGCCGTTCTCGATGGTCAGGCTCCTCTTCTCCACCACCCGATTGCCCACAGCGTCCACGGCCTCGGCAACGAGGGTGTAGGTGCCGTCCGGCGGCGGCGAGGCGCCCAGGTCCACCCCTCCGTCGTAGTCGTACTCGTGCACCCCCGGCGCGCCGGGCTCCAAGCCGCCCTCCTTCTCGGGAATGGGGTATCTGTTTCCTTCATCGTCGAGCAGGTAGACCTCAACCGTGGCTGGCTTGGTGAGGCGATAGTTGATGGCCACGCGATCGCTGATGCCATCCTGGTTGGGGGTGAAGGTGGTGGGGTAGACGGTGAAGTCCTTCAGCTCGGGCAGGGTGGTATCGGCGTCAACGATGACGAGTTGGCCCTCCACTTTCTCTCCCGTCCCTTTCTCGTCAACAGCCTCGACGACGTAGGTGTATTGGCCGTCGGGCAGGACGCGCCCCTCAATAGCGCCTCCGAACCAGGCCTCATAGCTGCCAGGCGAACGGCTCATGTCCTTCCTGAGGTAGTGTCTCTGCCCCTCGGCATCTACGAAGTAGATATATAGTTGGGCGCGGCGGGAGAGGTTGTAGGTGATCCTAGCCACATCGCTCTCCCCATCGGCATTGGGCGAGATGGTAGTGGGCTGCACTTCCACGCCATAGAGGAGGGGTTTTGGGAAGAGGCACCCCTCCGCCAGGATGCCCATCAACACCAGCCCCATTATCATCACACTTTTGAGCTTCAAGGTGGTCATACCTCCTGTCGGCTTTTTAAGGCTCGCCCTTATCCACTTTAAGTCGGAGTGCACGCTAAAGCCCGCACTCCGCGAAGGGCGTTAAGGCTTGGTTGCCTTCGTTAGTGTACCAGATCAGGGGATATTAGTCAAGACGCATCCAAGCTTCGATTTTACTTTTTCGTATAATTGGTATAAAATAAAAGAGCGCCGCCCAGCAGAGTTCATGTCCAGAGACATAGCCCTTTCTGTTCTGATTGCCTCGAGTGCGCTGCTTTCCTCGTTCGCCCCCACAAAGAGCGGGTGATCGAATATGTTGACGTATAAAGAGGCGCTCGATTACATCTATAGCTTCACCGATTACGAGAAGCAGATCGCCTACAGCTATGCGCCCGAGCACTTCGACCTGGCGCGCGTAGAGCGGTTGCTAGGTCTCCTGGGCGATCCCCACCGTCGCTTCAAATCTGTTCACATCGCCGGCACCAAGGGGAAGGGCTCCACGTCGGCCATGATTGCCAGCATCCTGTGCGCCGCTGGCTATAGGACAGGGCTCTATACCTCGCCCCACCTACATAGCTTCAGGGAGCGCATCCTTCTCGACGGCCAGATGATCGGCCAAGCCCAAGTCGCTGCCCTTTTGGAACGCCTCAAGCCCCTAGTTGAGAGGATCGAGGGGATAACCACCTTTGAGATCATGACTGCCCTGGCGTTCACATACTTCGCCCAGAGGGGGGCGGAATTCGCCGCCATCGAGGTGGGCTTGGGAGGCCGCCTGGACGCCACCAACGTCATCGAGCCGCTGGTCTCCGTCATCACCTCCCTCAGCTATGACCACACAGAGCTCCTGGGCACGACCCTGAGCGAGATCGCCCGTGAGAAGGCGGGGATCATCAAAGAAGGCATCCCCGTCGTCAGCGCGCCTCAGGAGCCGGAGGCGATGGCCGTCATCGAGGAGGTGTGCCAGGAGAGGGGGGCTGAGTTGGTGGTGGTGGGCAGGGATTGGACGTGGGAGGCAGGGGAGGCGAACCTGGAAGGGCAATCTTTTAAGGTTCAAGGTCCATGGTCCGAGGTCCAAGGTTTAGATCTTTGGATCCCTCTGCTCGGCAGGCATCAATTGATTAATGCCACCGCCGTTGTCGCCGCCATCGCGAAAGTGCGTGAGCAAGGCATCCCTATCCCCGAAGCCAGCGTCAGAGATGGGCTGCGCCAGGTGCGCTGGCCTGGACGGCTGGAGGTGCTGGGCCAGGAGCCCTGGGTGGTGGTGGACGGGGCGCACAACGGCGACTCGGCGAGGAAGCTGGTTGCGGCGATGATAGAACTGTTCCCCCATCGCAGGCTGATCCTTGTCTTCGGTGCCTTGACAGGCCACAGTGTGCCCGATATGCTGGACGCCCTCCTGCCGGCGGCGGATAAGGTCATCCTTACCCGCGCCAACCGCATCAGAGCCATCGCTACGTCGGACCTGCTTCGAGAAGTGCATGCCCGACGCCGGGAAGCGGAGGTGACCGAAATGGTGGCCGAGGCGCTGGAACGAGCGCTGGCCTTGGCCAGCCCCGAAGACCTTATCTGTGCCACCGGGTCTCTCTCCGTCGTGGCCGAGGCCAGGGAGGCCTGGCTGAGGTCTCATGGCGGGGAGGTGCCAGAAGTTGATCCGAGCTGATAGCTAATGGAGGAAAGCCAATGTATCGAATCTGCGTGAGGGGACACTTCGATGCTGCCCATGCTTTGAGGGGTTATGGTGGCAAATGCGAGAGCCTGCACGGCCACCGCTGGCAGGTGGTCGCCTGCGTCGAGGCCGAGGGGCTCGACGAGGTCGGTTTGGCTTATGATTTCACCAAACTCAAAGCGGAGCTGGCAGGGATCCTCGCCCGCTTCGACCACACCAACCTGAACGAGACGCCCCCCTTCGATGAGATCAATCCCAGCTCCGAGAACATCGCCCGCACCATCTACGATGGACTCAAAGCCGCCGTCCAAGATGCTAGGCTGAAGTACGTCGAGGCCTGGGAATCGCCTGATGCCTGGGCCACCTACTCGGAGGGCTAAAGGGCTTGAAAATTTGACGAAATGTGGTATTATTATCCAAGGAGCTTTCCTCCTCCCCAGCCTGGGGAGGGATAGGGTTTATGTAAATCCCCATCCTTTGACCTTTCCACTCTGGTGGGTCGGTTGCTTTTGAAAAGCTCTCCCATCCGAAGGAATACGGAGGCATGATCCGATGGAAGATAAAGAGGCGGGCAGAAAGGCGGTATCGATCCTGCCTGAATACCCCCTCCTCCCTGTGCGTGACACGGTCCTCTTCCCCCACATGGTCACCCCCCTCTTCGTGGGACGTGACCGCTCCCTGAAAGCCATTGAAGCCGCCCTGGCCAAAGATGACATCATTGTCGTCGTGGCTCAGAGGAGGGCTGAGGTTCAGGAGCCGACACCCCAGGACCTCTATACCATCGGCACAGAGCTAGTCATTGGGAAGGTGCTGCGCATGCCCGATGGCACGACTAGCATCCTGGGGCAGGGTAGGCGCCGGGTGAAGATCATAGATTTCCCGCAGCTGGAACCCTACATCAAGGTCAAGGTGGTGCCCATCCTAGAGACGAGCGAGAAGTCCCTCTCCACCGAGGCGTTGATGCGGGCCGTGCTGGCCCTCTTCGAGAAGTGTGTGAACCTGAGCTCCACGCTGCCTGAGGATGCCTACGTCGCGGCGATGAACGTTGATGAGCCTGGGTGGCTTGCCGACTTGATAGCCTCCATCCTCGACCTAGATGTGGAGAGGCGGCAGGAACTTCTGGAGACCCTCGAGCCAACGGTGCGCCTGCAAAGATTGAGCATCCTCCTAGCCAAGGAGCTGGATGTCCTCGAATTGCAGAATAAGATCAGCTCTCAGGTTCAGGAGAAGGTTGACAAGACCCAGCGCGAATACTTCCTGCGTGAGCAGATGAGGGTGATCCAGAAGGAACTGGGGGAGGTGGATGTTCAAACTCAGGAGATCAATGAGCTCAAAGAGAAGATAGCGAAAGCTCAGATGCCCGATGAGGTGCGCAAGAAGGCTGAGGAGGAGTTGGAGAGGCTTAATACCATGCCTCCAGCCTCCCCCGAGGTGGGCATCATCCGCACCTACCTCGACTGGCTTATAGAACTCCCTTGGGCTGAGGCCACCGAGGACAACATGGACATATCCCGCGCGGCGAAGATCCTCGAGGAGAACCACTATGGGCTGCCTGATGCCAAGGAGCGCATCCTGGAGTACATAGCCGTCAGGAAGCTGGCCGCCGATAAGATGCGCAGCCCCATCCTCTGCTTCGTCGGCCCGCCGGGCACAGGCAAGACGTCCCTGGGCAAATCCATAGCCCAGGCCCTGGGGCGGAAGTTCGTGCGGGTGAGTCTAGGCGGCATCCGGGACGAGGCGGAGATCAGGGGGCACCGGCGAACCTACATTGGCGCCCTGCCAGGGCGCATCATCCAGACTATGCGCCAAGCCAAGACCGTTAACCCCCTGTTCATGCTCGACGAGATCGATAAGGTCGGCCTTGACTTCCGCGGCGACCCATCGGCGGCCCTCCTTGAGGTATTGGATCCGGAACAGAACCACGCTTTCTCCGACCATTACCTGGACGTGTCTTACGACCTCTCTAAGGTGATGTTCATCACCACGGCCAACATCCTCGATCCCGTCCCCCCAGCCCTGCGCGACCGGATGGAGGTGATCCGCTTCCCCGGCTACATCGAGGAGGAGAAGCTGGAGATAGCCAAGCAGTTCCTCGTCCCTCGACAGATGAGGGAGAACGGCCTGAAGGAGGGCAGCCTCCAGTTCTCGGACGGGGCATTGCGGGGGATCATCCGCCAGTACACCAATGAGGCCGGGCTGCGCAACCTGGAGCGGGAGATCGCCAATATCTGCCGCAAGGCTGCCCGGCTCATTGCCGAGGGGAAACAGCCTCCCAAGAAGATCACCGCCCAATCCTTGGGCAAGTACCTGGGGCCGCCGCAATTCTCCTATGGGATGGCTGAGGAGAGGGACGAGGTCGGGGTGGCTACGGGACTTGCCTGGACCGAGGGCGGCGGGGACATCCTCTCCATCGAGGTGACTATCATGGAGGGCAAAGGCAATCTCATTCTCACCGGGCAATTGGGCGATGTGATGCAGGAATCGGCCCAAGCGGCCCTCTCCTATGCCCGCGCCCATGCCAGGGAGTTGAGCATCGTGGGTTGCGACTTTGACAAGTTAGACATCCACATTCACGTGCCTGAGGGGGCCATACCCAAGGATGGCCCTTCGGCAGGGATAACTATGGCCACGGCCCTCATCTCGGCCCTCACCGAGCGCCCCGTCCGCCATGATGTGGGGATGACGGGCGAGATCACCTTGCGGGGGAAGGTGCTCCCCATCGGCGGTTTGAAGGAGAAGGTTCTGGCTGCCCACCGCGCTGGCCTCAAAACTGTCCTCCTGCCCCAAAAGAACGAGAAGGATCTGATGGAGATACCAAAGAAGGTGCAGCGGGACCTGAACCTCGTCTTCGTCAACAGGATGGATGAGGTGTTGCCTGTGGCTTTGTCGCAGGATTCTTCTAGTAGAGCCTTCGCCAGGGGCAGGCAGGTTTCACACTGAACGAAAAGAAGCCCCCATTTCGATAGCGGGATGTGGGGGCTTCTTGCTGTTTCCCTCAAGTCTCAAAGGTTTTGATGGGTTCGCCCTGCAGAAGGTTTCCTGGAAAAGTCGGGCTTAACTGACGGGCGAGAATCAGGTACCATCTGGCAGCGAAAGGTGGAGATGATGATCAAAAGCCTGCTGATAACCATGCGGCCGAAACAATGGATCAAGAACCTCTTCATCTTCACCGCCCTGGTCTTCGCCGAGAAGCTATTCGAATGGCAGCTGTTGGCCAGGACGATTATCGCCTTCGTCCTCTTCTGCCTCATCTCCAGTTGCGTTTACCTCGTCAACGACCTGGCCGACAGGGAGAAGGACCGCCGGCATCCCATCAAGGCCAAGCGCCCACTGGCCTCGGGGCAGCTAAAACCTTCCGCGGCCATCGCGGCCACGGTAGCCCTGACGGTCGCTTCCTTGCTCGGCTCCTTCTTGCTAAGCCCACCCTTTGGCCTCATCGCCCTCGCTTATCTCTTGATAATGATCGCCTATTCCCTCGCCCTCAAGGACGTCGTCATTATCGATGCCCTGACCCTCGCCTTAGGTTTCGTCCTGAGGGCGGTGGCCGGAGCAGTGGTCATCGCCGTCCCCATCTCCCCCTGGCTCTATGTCTGCACCACCCTGCTGGCCCTCTTTCTGAGCTTCGGCAAGCGACGCCACGAGTTGATCCTGCTCGAGGAGGGTGCCGATGAGCACCGCGCCATCCTGAGGGACTACACCCCCCGCCTCTTAGACGAGATGATCGCCATAGTCACCTCAGCAGCGGTGATGGCCTACTCCCTCTACACCTTTTCCGCCCCGAACCTGCCCCCAAACCACAGCATGATGTTGACCATCCCCTTCGTCCTCTACGGCATCTTCCGCTACCTCTACCTGATCCACGTCAAGAACGAAGGCGGCAGCCCCGAGGAGATCCTGATCGAGGACCTGCCCCTGATCATTGACATCGTGCTATGGGGAATGGCGGTGGTGGCGATCCTATACGCCTTCAAGTAGCAAAGAGGGAAAGGCGCATTTGGCCTTCCCCTCTCCCTAACGAAAACTCTCTCCGAAAAAGAGACTTCTAGTTAACGGAGAGAGTTTTAGTTACCTATCTCGCCTTCCAGGGCATAGATGGGACATCGCTGGGCCAGGCATAAGGCCCCCTCAGGAAGTCATCCCAGTAATCGCGCTCCTCGATTAGGCGATAAGAGAAGATGACCTGACCATCCGCACCGGCCTCTCGGGCCAAGCTGATGCTTCTGGCGATGTCAGAGAAGTCATCGTAGTGGGCTAGGGAAGGCGAGGTTCCGGCGTAAATCCCAGCCAGCACAAACCGGCCATTGTCCGCAGCCACGAAGTCACGGATGAGGGTGTCAAACCGAAGAGGGTAATCGTCTGGCCTTACACCAGCCATAGAGCGTAAGTCGGCATAGAGCATAGGAGCGATGCCATCAATTAACTCATCCCGCATCCAGCCCTGGGAATCCTGATAATAGCCATCATAACCATCGTTATCGATCCAATCCCAGTAATCCCGATAGACAGGCCACACCGCTGCAGTCAGCGTCACATCCTGATGGGTAAGAGCAACCTGCTCGTAGATTTGGCCCACTAACTCTGTCACCTGCGCCCGTTGCCAGTCCTCCCAGGTGAGGCCCGGGTCGAAAGCCTGAGCTTCGGCGAAGCGGGCTTCGCTGATGGGATCATGGGAAAATTCAGGGCCGGCGTAACGGATGTGATCCAGATGCAAGCCATCCACCTCGTAGTGCGTCATGATGTCCTGGCAGACAGACATGATGTGATTAACCGTCAGCGTGACAGCCGGACTGGCATATAGGTATTGAAACCGGCGATCGGTCAGCAGCACAGGGCCTTCCTCATCCCACTGTCGCCAGTCAGCCCAGCCGTAGGTGCGGGAGAGCTTCCAGAACAGGTGCGTTGGCGTAACCTCTTCTGGCGGTGCCTGTCCCTCCGGCGAGGTCGTCCATACGGGATAGACGTTGATCCAGGCGTGGAGTTGCAGACCTCGAGTGTGGGCCTCGTCAATGGCCAACTGGAGGGGGTCCCAACCGGGATCCTGGCCCAGTTGGGTCTGGGTTGACGTCCCACTCACGGTTAAGCCAGCAGCCCAGGGCTCGTGGTTGGATTGATAGTAAGCATCGGCCTTTCCCCGCACCTGAAGGAATATAACATTGAAGTTAGCCCGAGCCGCCTTTTGAACTATAGCTTGAATGTCATCTGGGGATTTGTAGCTCCACCGATCCACCCACAGTCCCCTGAACTCTGGCGGCGGCCAGCCCTTGAGGATGAGGGGCAGGTAAATCACGCTCACCGGCGTTGGAGGGGGCGTAGGTGTTGGCGTGGACATTGGGTAAGGCAACATCGCCCCTGGTGAAGCAATGGCCGAGCCGGCCGCCGAGATCTGCGCGAGATAGATGAGCAGGCAGATCAATGCTGCCAGAATGAGTGCCTTGTCCCCATGCATAAATCCCCTGGACACATCAATCCCCTCTTGCATAGAATGCTCATGAGTAGAAAGCTGTGCGAAGTCAGAGACTTCGCACCCCACGATTCTACCGATGGGCGGCACAGAGAGCCTGTTAACTTGAAAGGCTGGGTCGTCCCACCCAGCCTTTCAAATCGCCTTGGTGATGAATTTTACCTCTTAGTGTACTGCGGCGCCTTGCGTGCCCGCTTCAGCCCCGGCTTCTTCCTCTCCTTCTCCCGTGGATCCCGTGTCAGGAAACCGCCCCGCCGCAAGCTGAGGCGCAGATTGGGATCGGCCTTCAGCAGGGCGCGGGCGATGCCATGGCGAATGGCCTCCGCCTGACCAAAGATGCCGCCACCATTCACCTTGACCGTTATCCTGAAGTTGCCCATGGTGCCTGTAGCCTTTAAGGGCTCGATGAGATGGAGTATATCCCGTTCCCGAGTGAAATATTCCTCCACCAACTTGCCATTGACGATGATGGCGCCATCCCCAGGATAGAGCCGTACCTGAGCTGTGGCTCTCTTCCGCCTCCCGGTACCATAGTAATATTCTACTGCCATACCCACTGTCTCCTTTAGAGTTTTCGTTATATCTCTAAGGGTCTCGGCTGTTGTGCCTGATGCGGGTGGGAATCGCCCGCATACACTTTGAGCTTCTTAATCATCGCCCTGCCCAGACGGTTGTGGGGCAACATGCCCCATACCGCCGCCTGGAGGACCCGGGTGGGATATTTCTCGAGCTGATCCTTCAGGCTGATGCTCTTCAGCCCACCAGGGTAACCCGAGTGACGATAATAAACCTTCTGGTAGAGCTTCTTGCCTGTGACCTGGATCTTGTCAGCGTTGATGACGATGATGTAATCGCCGCAATCGAGATGGGGCGTGTAGATAGGTTTGTGCTTGCCTCGCAGTATCTTGGCGATCTCCGAGGCCAGACGGCCAAGGGTCTTGCCCTCAGCATCAATCAAGTACCACTCCCGCTTGATCCCCGAAGCTTTTGCTGTGTATGTCTTCATCCAAGAACAACCCCTCTCCTTTTACAAGTTTCAGCCCCGCTGAAGGGGACGTCCCTTTCTAGCCCCAAGGATGGGGGGTAATCGACTTTAACCAAGCATAGGCCTTGAGGGGGCACCGTCACCTTAACCAGACTCCTGTCTTTGGCCAGGAGGATCCCTCTTAAATCATCGGGGGCGAGCTTCCCCGTACCTACCTGAAGGAGCGCGCTCACCAAACCCCGAACCATCCGGCAAAGAAAGGCATCGGCCATGAGCACCACATACACCAGGTCGCCCTCTCTAGCACACTCAGCACGATAGAGGGTGCGGACCGTCGAACCACCCCTCTTGGGAGGACCGCCGAAGGAGGCGAAGTCGTGCGTCCCCACCAAGCAGGAACAAGCCTTGTTCATCCGGGTCGAATCCAGCGGCTGAGGATAATGGTAGACGAAACGCTCTATCAGCGGCGAGCGGGTGAGGGCGTTCCAGATGGAATATCGGTACTCACGGCTGAGGGCGCTGTACCGGGCGTGGAACCCCTCTGACACCTCCCTGATCTCATGGATGACGATGTCCCTTGGCAATACAGCGTTCAGGGCTCGCCTCAACTCCCCTGGCAGCCGATCCTGGCTTGTGGAGAAGCTGATCACCTGTCCCTTGGCGTGGACTCCAGCATCGGTTCGCCCAGCCCCGACGATCCTGATCTCCTCCTGAGTGATCTTTGCCAGGGCGCTCTCTATCTCTCCCTGGATCGTCTGTTGCTGGGGCTGTATCTGAAAGCCATGATAGTTGGTGCCGTCGTATTCAACGATGGCCATGACTTTGCGGATGCTGGTTGCTGGTTGCAAGTTTGCAGGTTTGCAAGTTCGCGGGTTTATCGCTGTGCCCATTTGCAAACTTGCTCACTTGCCACTTGCACACTTCCCTACTCCACCAGCTCCAAGATGGCCATGGGCGCGCCGTCGCCCTGACGCGGCTCTAACTTGAAAAGACGGGTATATCCTCCGCTTTGCTCCTCATAGCGGGGGGCCAGCGAGTCGAACAACTTCTTGGCAACGGCGGGGTCGGTCAACATGGCGGCCACCTGCCGTCGCGCATGGAGGTCACCACGCTTGGCCAAGGTTATCAACTTCTCCGCCTTCCCCTGTACGGCCTTGGCCTTAGCCTCTGTAGTTTTGATCCTCTCGTGGCGAAACAGCTCGGTGATCAGGTTCTTATAGAGTGCTTGACGGTGGCCGCTGGAGCGGTTCAGCTTGCGGCCAGCCTTTCGATGCCTCATGACGCAATTCCTCCAAATGCGATCGAGGGAAGAAAGGCCCCCCTTACCCCCTGCCTTTTAAAAGAGAGTATGCTTATCACTATTCGTTGACTGGCTCGGCTGGGATAAGGCCCTTCGCCCGCAAGGCCTCCTTCAGCTCCTGCAGCGACTTCTTCCCGAAGTTTCGTATCGCCAGCATCTCATTATCGCCCTTGGCCAGCCTCTCCAGCACCTCGCCCACCTTCTTTATATCCGCTCGACGAAGGCAATTGTAGACTCGCGGCGAGAGCTCCAGCTCATCTATGGGCATCTCGTAAACCCTGGGTGGGATGCCCTCCTCTACCTCCTCCACCGGCGCCTCCCCAAAGCCGGCCACTAACCCGAAGTGCTTGGCCAATATCTGGGCGCCGGCGGTCAGAGCTTCCCCAGGCTGGATGGCGCCATCGGTCCATATCTCCATTACCAGGCGGTCGAAATTACCTATCTGGCTGCTGCGTCCCTGCTCCACGGTATAGCCAACTTTGCAGATAGGGCTGAAGATGGCATCTACCGGTATCTCCCCGATGGGCAGCTTCCCCCGCTCTTCGGCTGGCGAATAGCCCTTGCCCCGCTCAACGATCAACTCCATCTCCACTTCCGCCTCGTCGGAGTCCAGGGTTAGGAGATGCAGATCGGGGTTGATGATCTCCACATCGCTGGGGCACTCTATATCGCCTGCGGTGACGACCCCCTCACCCTTAGCCACCAGCCGCAGGCGCACCGGCCCATCGGAGTGGGACTTGAAGCGCAATTGCTTTATGTTCAATATAAGCGCTGTCGTATCCTCCCTCACATGGGGGATGGGGGAGAATTCGTGATATATGCCCTCTATCTTAACTGATGTGACTGCCGCGCCGGGTAAGGAAGAGAGCAGAACCCGCCGCAAGGCATTGCCCATGGTTATCCCGTATCCGCTCTCTAAAGGGCTGATGATGAAGCGTCCATAATTCCCTGAGCCTAGGTCACATTCCACTTTAGGTAAAACCATATCTCGCAAGGGAATCACCCCCTTAATCACAGAAAACAGCTTCCCATCCGCTTTCCATAACTCCGTACTGACGAACGCTCTCGCACTATCGCCTTCAAAGCCATCAGGCCTCTATGGAGAGGGCGTTCGTCACCTCCCTGCTTCCGCGTCCTTCCCTTAACGAAAACTCTCTCCAAACGAGGGGTCTCCCCGTTTGCTCACGGGGTAGCGCGTTCCCTTCACTTACGCATACTCTCATATGATTCGAGGAGACCCCTCGTTTCCGTCTGCTGACGGAATTCTGCGTTTTTCCCAATTTGTGCTTACTCTCATATTTTTCGGAGAAAGTTCTCGTTACTCTTCCCGTTTATGCTTTCTTTCATATTAACGAGATGTCTCTCCAAACGAGGGGGCTCTCCGTTTTCTTTCGGAGTTTTAGATTGCCCTTCGGGCTGGAGCCCTCAAGGGCGAAGCCTTCAATTGTGCATTCTTCCATATTTTCGGAGAGACCACTCGTTTCCCTCTGCTCACGGAGTCTTGCTGTACTCGTTATTATGCTTGCTCTCAAACAAGAACTCTCTCCATCCTCTCACGGAGTTTTGCATTCCCTTCACTTATGCTTTCCCTCATATGATTCGGAGAGACATCTCGTTACTTTCGGAGAGAGTTTTCGTTATGCTAACGGCTGTAGTACTCGACGATCACCTGCTCCTTCAAGGGCACATCGATCTCCTCCCGAGAGGGGAGGCTCAGGACCCGGCCCGTCATGGTGTGTACGTCAAAGCTCATCCAATCCGGAACGGTAACATGTTTCATCCCTTTCATGAGGTCTTTGAAATAGCTTAGCTTCCTGCTCCTCTCCCGTACGCTTATCTCATCCCCCGGCTTAACCAGGAAGGAAGGGATATTGGTCCTTCTCCCATTGACATCGAAGTGCCCATGTTGTATCAGCTGCCTGGCTTGAGCCCGCGATTGGGCGAGGCCCATCCTGTAAACGACGTTATCCAACCTGCTCTCCAAGATCTGAAGGAGGTTAGCCCCTGTAAGCCCCCTCCGCCTCTCCGCCTCCCGATAGTAGCGGCGGAACTGCCTCTCCAGAACACCATAGATGCGGCGCGCCTTCTGCTTCTCCCTCAACTGCAAGCCGTACTCCGATGGCTTGCGGCGGTACTGCCACTGACGCCCATGCATGCCTGGGGCATAGGAGCGCCTCTCGAAGGCGCACTTCGGCGTCAGGCAACGCTCGCCCTTGAGGAAAAGCTTCTCCCCTTCCCGCCGACACAGCTTGCAAACCGAGTCTCTATATCTCGCCATCGGACCTCCAGAACTCAAATCCCAGTGCTTCGCACTGAAGTGCCTCAGCATGAAGTGACCAAATCCCAATTAGCCACTTCGTGCTGAGCACCCTTCGGGCTGAGCCCTCAGGGCGAAGGCTCAGTGCGAAGCATTGATCGTTATTAGACCCTTCTTTTCCTCGGAGGGCGGCAGCCGTTATGGGGGACGGGGGTGACGTCGGTGATAGACCTCACCTTGATCCCAGCCGCCTGAAGGGAGCGGATAGCTGCCTCGCGCCCTGGGCCAGGCCCCTTGACGAAGACATCAAGCTCCCGCACCCCATGATCCATCGCCTGCTTGGCCGTCAACTGGGCAGCTATCTGGGCAGCATAAGGCGTGCTCTTCCGCGAGCCCTTGAAACCCGCCGTCCCAGCACTCCCCCAGGCGATGGCGTTGCCCTCCGGGTCGGTGATGGTGATGATGGTGTTATTGAAGGCAGCCTGGATGTGCGCCTGCCCATGGGGGATGCTCTTGCGCTCCCGCCGGCCCATCCTCCCAGCTTTGCGTTTCCTCTCTGGCATTCTTAACCTCCCTTAACGAAATGTCTCTCCGTTTGCTTACGAAGTTCTGCACTACCTTCACTTATGCATTCTCTCATATAACGAAAACTCTCTCCGTTTGCTTACGGAGTGTTGCGCTTCTTGCTATTCAATCGTACTCTCATATTTTCGGAGAGAGTTTTCGTTAGATTCGGAGAGACATTTCGTTATAACGAGAAGTCTCTCCGTTAACGAGAGGCCTCTCGTTACTTCTTACGGAGTCTTGCATTCCCTTCATCTATATAACATTTCTTTCGGAGAGACTTCTCATTATGGCCCATCCGAGGGGCGATAGGCTATCTGTAGGCTACTTCTTAGCACCCTTGGTGCGACCGCGACCAGGCACTGTCTTCCGCGGGCCGCGCTTGGTGCGGGCATTGGTCCTCGTGCGCTGCCCACGAACGGGCAGATTCCTTCGATGTCTTATCCCCCGATAACAGCCAACCTCCTGCAGCCGCTTGATGTTCTGGCTGACCTCTCGACGCAGGTCGCCCTCCACTTTATAATCCCTATCGATGAGTGCCCGCAAGCGGCTGGCCTCCTCCTCGGTCAAGTCCTTGACCCGTACATCGGGATCTATCCCCGTCTCCTCTAGGATGCGTCGGCTCCTAGTGGACCCGATGCCATAGATGTAAGTTAACCCGACCTCGATCCGCTTGTTCTTGGGCAGGTCCACCCCCGCGATCCTTGTCATATCCCACCTCCTCGTTAACGGATGTGCAGCGGAGCAGCGAATTAGCCCGTTAACCCATCCGTTAATCCGTTACCTATCCGTTGTCACCCCTGCCTCTGCTTGTGTCTGGGGTTGTCGCATATGACCCGTACAACGCCCTTACGTTTGACGATCTTGCATTTTGCACAACGCCTCCTCACTGATGCCCTAACCTTCACTTTCCTCACCTCCAATCCGTTAGAGCTTGGTCAGTATCTCAGGATCCCTGGCGGTGATGGCGATGGTATGCTCGAAATGGGCAGATAGCTTGCCGTCTTCAGTTACCACCGTCCAGTTATTGGGGAGCACCCTAGTGTGCCAATCACCCATATTGACCATGGGTTCCAGGGCGAGGGTCATACCGGGTCGGAGCTTAACACCTCGCCCCCGCTGGCCGAAGTTGGGCACCTGGGGATCCTCATGCATCTCGCGCCCAATCCCATGTCCCACGTATTGGCGCACCACGGAAAAGCCCCTAGACTCCGCATAGTGCTGGATCGTCCAGGATATATCCCCTAGGCGGTGCCCTGCCCTCGCCTGGGCGATCGCCGCCTGCAGGGCACCAGCCGTGACCTCGATCAACCTGGCCGCCTCTTCGCTTATCCTCCCTACACCCAGGGTGATGGCCGCATCGCCATGGTAGCCCTGGTAAATGGCCCCTACATCGAGGCTGACGATGTCCCCCTCACACAGGACCCGCTTGCCAGGGATGCCGTGCACCACCTCTTCGTTGATGGAGACGCATAAGGAGGCGGGGAAACCACGATATCCTTTGAAAGAGGGAACGGCATTATGTTCTGTAATAACTTTGTAAGCTAGTGAATCCAATTCAGCTGTAACGATGCCAGGCCTTATCCTCTCCTGCAAAACGGCCAACGTCTCGGCCACGATCCGCCCCGCTTGACGCATGTAGGCTAATTCCCGTGCGGACTTGATGATGATTGCCATATCCAGCCCAGGCCTGTTGCATACCTTATCCCCTGAACCCTGAACGTTCGATCGCCGCCATCACATCGGCGGTCACGCCCTCGATATCCTGCTCGCCATCTATCTCAGTGAGCAATCCTGCTTTTCGATAGTATTCAATCAGCGGGGCCGTTTGAGCGAAGTATACCTCGAGCCTCCTCCTTACCGTCTCCGGCCTATCGTCTTCCCTTTGATATAGCTCGCCCCCGCAGAGGTCGCACACCCCTGCCCGCTTGGGGGGATTGAAGGCCACGTGGTAATTGGCCTGGCAATTCCGGCAAATGCGGCGCCCTGACAGCCTTTCTACGATGGCCTCGCTGGAAACTCGGATATAGAGCACCGCAGCGATGGCCTCGCCCCTTTCCGCCAATGCTTCCTCTAAAGCCTTCGCCTGCTCTATGGTGCGGGGGAATCCGTCGAGGATGACACCATCGCGGCAATCTGGCTCATCCAAGCGCTCCAGGATCATAGCGATGGTCACCTCATCCGGCACTAATGCCCCGCGCTCAATGTAAGACCTGGCGACGAGCCCCAGCTCCGTCCCCTCTTCCATCGCCTCGCGGAAGAGGTCGCCACTGGCCACATGGGCCATCCCCAGCTGCTTCTTCAGCCCCCGGGCTTGTGTCCCCTTGCCTGCCCCAGGCGGGCCCAATAGGATGATTACCACCCCACATTCCCTGGGATTTTTACCTTATGAAGCCCTCATAATGGCGTATCAGGAGCTGGGCCTCCAGTTGCTTCATCGTGTCCAGCACCACGCCAACCACGATCAACAGCCCCGTGCTGGTTATCAGCATCGCCTGCAAGTTGGCGACGGTCTCCAGGAAGGGGAGGATGGCGATCACCCCCAGGAATACAGCTCCCACCAGGGTAAGGCGTTGCAAGATCCCGTTGAGGTAACCGGCCGTCCGCTTGCCGGGGCGTATGCCGGGGATGAATCCCCCCTGCCGCTGCAGGGTCTCCGCCAGCTTCTGCTGCTGGAAGACCATGTCGGTGTAGAAATAGGTGAAGCCAATCACCATCAGGAAATAAAGCAGCCAGTAGATGGCAGAAGTCGAATCGAAGAGGCCGTAGACCCCGTTAGCGAGCCGGGCCACCCAGGGGTTAGCGGCGTCGGTGAAATAGCTGGACACCATCCCCGGAAAGAGCATGATGGATTGGGCGAAGATGATGGGCATCATGCCTGCTGAGTTCACCCGTAGCGGGATGTGGGTGCTCTGGCCAGCGTACATCCTGGTGCCACGCACCCGCTTGCCATACTGAACTGGGATGCGCCGTTGCCCCTCCTCGACAGCTACGATGGCCGCCACCGTCACCGCGGTCAGGATGACGAAGAGCACCAACCCCCGTGGCTCGCTGACCAGCAACTGCCCCAGGCTCTCTGGGACGTCGGCCACGATGCCCCCGAAGATGAGGATGGAGAGGCCATTGCCGATGCCCTGTTCGGTGATCAGTTCGCCCAGCCAGATAGCGAAGATGGTGCCCGCCGTTAAGGTGGCGATGGTGGCGATGGTTGGCAGCAGCGTCGCCCCGGAGAGCCCGAAGTTGGCCAGAACCCCACCCCTCTGCAGCAGTGTCGCTTGGCTGAAGGCCTGCAACGCCGCCAAGGGGATGGTCAAAAGATAAGTGTATTGCTCGATCTTATTGCGTCCCGCCTCCCCTTGTTCGGCTAACTCCTCCAGACGGGGTATGAGGGGCTGCAGGAGCGAGATGACGATGGAAGCGGTGATGTAGGGGTAGACACCCAAAGCTACCACGGAGAAGTTGGCCATCGCCCCGCCGGAGAGCATGTTGAGCAGACCCAGCAACTGGTTAGCTTCGAAGATCTGACGCAAGCCCTCCCGGTCAACCCCTGGTACAGGGATGTGGGCCGCCAATCGGAAGACGATCAGGATGCCGATAGTAAAGATGAACCTGCGTCGTAGATCGGGCACTCTGAAAGCGTTACGAACAGCTTGTATCATTACACCCCTCCTCTGGTCACTGAAGCGGCAGCACCTCTACCGTGCCACCGGCGGCCAGGATCTTCTCCCTGGCACTCTCAGAGAAGCAATGGGCCTTGACCGTCAAAGAGACCTTGATGTCGCCCCTCCCTAGGATCTTGACCGGCTCCTCAGGTGACTTTATGATCCCCGCCTGGGCTAGGGTCAGGGGGCTCACCTCGGCCCCGGCCTCGAACTTAGCATTTAAGCGATCGACGTTGACCTCGGCATACCTCACCTTGAAGATGTTGGTGAAGCCGCGCTTATGGGGGAAGCGCCTTACCAGAGGCAACTGCCCACCCTCAAAGTAGGGGGGCTTGGCCCCGCCGGAGCGAGCCCGCTGGCCCTTTCTGCCTCTCCCCGCCGTCCCCCCCTGGCCAGCGGCATGGCCCCGGCCAATCCGCTTCCTCCTCTTTTTAGACCCCTCATCAGGACGCAAATCGTGTAACTTCATCGCCCCTCCGCGTGTGAGTTAACGAGGCAACGAGTAATGAGGGCCGCCGCTAGAATCTCAAAGCTAGACCCCGTTGCTTCGTTAACTCGTTAACCCCTTATCTCCTCCACCTCAACCAGATGGCTAACCTTGTCGATCATTCCCCTGATGACCGGCGTATCCTCCTGCTCGACGGAGTCGCCCAGGCGCCGTAGGCCCAAGGCCCTGATCGTCGCCTTCTGGCGTTTGGAATAGCCGATGCTACTCTTGACCCAGGTTATGCGCAACCTCTTTTTGGCTTTGCTCATTGACTCGACTCCAAAAAGGGCTCACCTCGGATAGTTTCTTGCCGCGGCGCTTCGCTTCCTCCGCAGGATCCTTCAATTGGCTCAGGCCCTTCATCGTCGCCCGCGCGACATTGATGATGTTGGGGCTTCCCAGCGACTTGGTGAGGATGTCCTTGATGCCCGCGGCCTCCACCACAGCTCGCACCGCCCTCCCGGCGATGACCCCTGTCCCCGGCGATGCCGGCTTGAGGAGGACCTTAGCAGCGCCGAAACACGTAGTGACCTCATGAGGGATGGTAGTGCCCACCAAAGGCACCCTAATCATGCTCCTCTTGGCTCGCTCTATGCCCTTGCGGATCGCCTCGGGCACATCGGGGGCCTTGCCCACCCCCAAGCCGACGTTGCCTTGGCCATCGCCGACGATTACCACAACCCTGAAGGAGAAGTGTCGGCCACCTTTGATCACCTTCGCCGTGCGTGCGATCTGAATCACACGCTCTTCCAACCCCTTTTCCTCTTCATAATCCCCTCTGATCATCCGTCCTCCCCATTCTGGAAGTTGGGAGTTAGATGTTAGAGGTCAGACTTCTGCAATCAAACTTCTAACCTCCAACTTCTAAAACTCCAAGCCGCCCTCACGCGCCGCCTCCGCTAAAGCCTTCACCCGGCCGTGATATTTATATCCTCCCCTATCGAAGACCACCCGCTTTATCCGCCGCCTGCGGGACCGCTGGGCGATCAGCTCCCCCACCAGCCTAGCCTGCTCTGTCTTTTTGAGCCCGTTGAGACGGCCCCGTATCTCAGAATCCAGGGTGGAGGCAGCGGCCAAGGTATGCCCCTTGGTGTCATCAATTACCTGGGCATAGATGTGCTTTAAGCTGCGAAATACGCTGAGCCGCGGGTGGGAGCGAGTGCCTTGCACCCGCTTCCGCACCCGCCGATGGCGTCCCTCTCGCGCTTCCCTGGAATCGGCCCATTTCCCCATCTATCACCTTCCTGAACAAACGGTCACATGTTTCGCGTACTAGACGGTTTATTTAGCGCCTACCTTACCGGCCTTGCCAGCCTTGTGCCGGACCCACTCGCCAACATAGCGGATGCCCTTGCCCTTGTAGGGCTCGGGCGGGCGTACCCGCCTGATGCGTGCCGCCCACTCGCCAACTAACTCCTTATCCACCCCCTCGACGACGACGCTCCTATACCCCTTCTCCACGATGATGGTGATGCCCTCCGGTGGCTCTATCTTCACCGGGTGGGAATAGCCGACTCGCAGGATGAGGCTCCGGCCCTGCATCTCCGCCCGATAGCCCACACCCTGGATCTCCAATTCCTGGCGAAACCCCTTGGTCACACCCTCCACCATGTTGGCCACAAGGGCACGGGTCAACCCATGTAGGGAACGATGGAAGGGATCATCGCTGGGGCGGGTGACGACGATCTGACCGTCTTGAAGGGCTATGGAGATGTCGGGATGTAAGGCCTTAGACAACTCCCCCTTCGGGCCCCTAATAGTGACGCGATTATCTTTTATGTCAACCATAACGCCATCCGGGATGGGGATGGGCATACGACCTATTCGAGACACTTCAAAACCTCCAGTTTGGCAGTTCGGGACCAGTAGATTCGTAAATTCGGGTGTGCTGGTACGCTTAACCAATTTACGAGTCTACGACTTACGGATCTACCAGATGTAGCACAGCACCTCACCGCCGATTCCGAGGCGCCGTGCCTTCTTGCCCGTCATAATTCCCCTGGGCGTGGATAGGATGGCCACACCCATCCCCCTCAGCACCCAAGGCGTCTCCCCCTTGCCGGCATAGACCCTGCGCCCCGGTTTGCTGGCCCGCTGCAAGCCGGTGAGAACCGGCTTCTTATCCTCCGTGTATTTCAGCCTTATCCTGATCATCGCTTGGGGACGATCCTTGGTTACGTCGTAATCCTGGATGAACCCCTCCTCCTTCAGGATGCGGACTATAGCCAGTTTCATCTTGGAAGCAGGGACCAAGACTTGGCTGTGACGGGCCACGATGGCGTTCCTTATCCGAGTCAGCATGTCAGCGATGGGATCAGTCGTGCTCATGGAATAACTCCCCCTGAAAGCTACCAACTAGACTTCGCAACCCCTGGTATCTTGCCCTCCAAGGCCAATCGGCGGAAGCAAATGCGACATAAACCAAAGCGACGCATATAACCGCGGGGGCGTCCGCATATCTTGCAGCGGTTGCGCTTCTGCACCTTGTATTTGCGGCGCTTCTCCCGTTCGATCATGGACTTCTTAGCCACATTCCCTCCCCATCAGCGTCCTAGCGGCTAGCGCTCAAGCGCCCTAGCGACTCGACGCTGAGACGTCACGATGCTGCGACGCTAAAAGACGCTATCTCCCCTTAAAGGGCATCCCAAACAACTCCAGCAAGCGCAAGCCCTCCTCGTCCGTCTTGGCAGTGGTGACGATGCTGATCTCCATTCCCCGCACCTTATCTATGGAGTCATAATCGATCTCCGGCCAGATGAGCTGTTCCTGTAAGCCTAGGGTGTAGTTCCCCCGCCCATCGAAGGAGTCCCGCGATACGCCCCTGAAATCCCTCTGGCGAGGCAGGGCCAGGTTACAAAGCCGATCCAAAAAGTCGTACATCCGGTTGCCCCGAAGCGTGACCTTGACCCCGATGGGGTTTCCAACCCGCAGCTTGAAGCCAGCGATGGATTTCCTGGCCCGGGTCACTATGGGCCGTTGCCCAGTTATGACCGATAAATCCCTGATGGCGGAGTCAATGGCCTTAGGGTTCTGGAGAGCTTCCCCCAGGCCAACATTCACCACAATCTTCTCCAGGCGCGGGACCTCCATCACGTTGCGGTAGCCAAACTCCTTCATAAGGGCGGGAACAACTTCCTTCCCATACCTCTCCTTCAACCTCGACATGGCTCAATCCCCTTAACCGGTCATTGACTAACCGATGGTGGCATTGCATTTCTTGCAAACACGGACTTTGCTGCCATCGCTCAGGACCTTGAAGGCGACCCTTGTTCGCTGGTTGCAGCTAGGGCAGACCAAGGCTACATTGGATATGTGGATGGGCGCCTCCAATTCGATGATGCCCTTCTGGGAGGGAGCCCGTGGGGTGGCCCTCTGGTGTTTCTTAACGATATTGACGCCCGAGACGATCACCCGATTCTCCTTGGGCAAGATATGGCGGACGGCGCCCCGCAGCCCCCGGTCGTCGCCGCTGATCACCTCAACAGTGTCACCCTTCCTGATATTCCTCAATTATACCACCTCCGGCGAAAGGGAGATGATCTTCATGAAACCCTTCTCCCGCAGTTCCCGGGCCACGGGGCCGAAGATGCGCGTTCCCTTAGGGTTCCGAAAATCATCCAGGATCACGGCCGCATTGTCATCGAAACGGATGTAAGACCCATCAGAGCGGCCGTATTCTTTAGCGGTGCGCACCACGACGGCCCGCACAACCTCCCCCTTACGAACCACGGCCGTAGGGGTGGCTTGCTTGACCGAGGCGACGATGATGTCGCCGACCCCGGCATAGCGCCGCTTTGATCCCCCGAGGACCTTTATGCACATTATCTCCTGGGCGCCAGTGTTATCGGCCACCCTGAGTCTAGTCATCGCTTGGATCATCTCACTTTCACCCCACCTTTTAACGAGAAGTCTCTCCGTTTGCTTACAGAGTCTTGCTGTACTTGTTATTACGCATTCTCTCATATGATTCGGAGAGACTTCTCGTTAAGCGCTGAAATCCATCTTAGAGGGGATTGGGTAACCCCTCACTTAGCCCTCCTCAGGATCTCCATGACGACCCAGCGCTTCTCCTTGCTCAGGGGGCGCGATTCAACGATGCGCACCACATCGCCGACACGGCAAGCCTTATCGGCGTCATGGGCCTTATACCTCTTGGAAGCCCTCACAACCTTCCCGTACAGCGGGTGGCGCTTCAGACGCTCAACCACCACTACCACTGTTTTGTCCATCTCATCGCTGGCTACGCGGCCGACCATGGTTCTACGTCTGCCCTTCATCCCTCACTCCCTGACGATGATCTCGCTTAAAAGATCAGCACCTCGTTAATGGACTGCCTTCGGCGGCCAACTCATTTTACCGCCACAACTCGCGCTCGCGCAAAATAGTCCTTATGCGAGCGATGTCCCTTTTCACCTCACTGATGCGGTTGGTATTCTCCAACTGGCCGCGGGATAGCTGAAACCGCAGGTTCAATAGCTCGTGATATGCATCACCGAGCTTCTGCATCAACTCCTCTGTGGACATGCCGCGGATATCCTGCGCCTTCATTTACTGATCTTTGCAAAAGTTACTAAATAAAAGCCCTGCTCCAGCGAAGCAGCCAATGATAACGGCCGGCTTCTTGCGCAGCTGCTCGATCGCCCGCCTCAACTCGCCACGCAGGTGCAATATGTCATCACAGGCCAAGTTCTTGAGCTCAACACACTTCAATTGTGCCCATACACCCTCATCA
>Ga0315314_1000894_pt1 | contig 29213 bp, 52 predicted proteins | sample TDP9_MG_FD_203631 | JGI IMG/M metagenome (GOLD analysis project Ga0315314, IMG submission 203631) | Freshwater sediment microbial communities from Lake Towuti, South Sulawesi, Indonesia - TDP9 | ecosystem: Environmental > Aquatic > Freshwater > Lake > Sediment | place: Indonesia: South Sulawesi... | reverse complement strand
GTTTATAGGGACTCTCACTACACAATAGAGAACGAACCAGACTCTCCCACTACTTGAGAACATCATTAAGCGTTACTATGTCGTCTACTACCCTGTGTGTGCACACTCTCTAGTTTTTAATGGAGACCTCTCTCTCTTCTCTCTATCAACCTCACCACCGTCTCCTCACAAGCCTCAACCAACACTCAAGACTCACTACACCATTCACTCTACCCTCTGGGTTAGGGGAACGGGGGAAGGGGGAAGCCTCTAAAATGTCAGATGCAATTAAAAAAATTTTTAATCGAAAACCTTTTAAAGCAACTGCAATTAAATAGCTTTTTAATGCAACCCCAAATCACCTACTCTCAAGTTTTCCTCAGCAGTTTCATACCTCCAGTCGTCCACTTCCGAGAGAAACAACTGAAGCAACTATTAGATTCCCAAGAAGGACAATTGGGCCCACATTACTACTGTGAAGGCGCAAAGAGCACAGGCAAAACACTTACAGCCCTGAAGTTGTTAGAAAACCTACGCGACTATGCAGACCAACACAAAGGACTCTACTTCAGAACCGAAAGGTCAATAATGATGGACTTCAAAGCAAGCGTAGAAGTAGCCCTCGACAGACGGCTAAAATTCCGAGAACACCCAATCTATATGTTCAACGAATTTCCACAAAAACACATCCATGTCATAATAGACGATGCACAAAAAATCATGCACTTCAGAATCTTCAACGACTTCCTACACTCCCTATATGAACGAACTCTCCAACACAACAAAACGATCCACCTATACATTCTCGGCACAACACCATTCCCAACCTTCCTAAAACACATCAGAGACGATGTAGAATCCCGCTACCAATTCAAACCCATGCTCTTCTCCTTCTACAACGCCGATGAAATCCAAAAAATACTAGTCCAACGACTCGACCTATGCAACGTCCCTTACGAAGAAGGAGCCGTTAACTTTACCGCCGCCAAAGTGCGAAGGCTATCCGCAGACTTAAGACTTGGCTTTCAAATTCTACGGAACGCCTGCGAAATCACCCAGGGACAAAAAATAACCATGAACGTCATTGAACAGGCTTGGGAAAAGACCAAAACAGACTATTGGATTGACCAGATAAAAGAAATGGATGAACACTCCCAACTGCTACTTCTTGCCGCAACAAAACTAGCAGTTAGAAGAGGCACAAGAAACCTCAACACTCTCGACATCAACAACGCCTACCGAAAAATATGCTTCACCAAGCTAATAGACCCCTTATATGCCCAACGCCTAAACTACCTCTACTCCAAACTCGTAGCCTCAGCATGGTTCTCCATTCAAGGAACAAGGTCAAGAGGACGCAGAGGAAAAGGCATGGACTTACACTTTGAAATGACACCTGAAACCATCCTAAAGGCGCTTGAAACAATATGGGAAAAAAGTGAATAAATGAAACCTAAGCGCCTATTTGGAAAAGTAACCATCACCCTACCCGATGGATACGTTGAAGTCTGCAAGATAAGTGAGAGAGGAACCAAACGATACCTCGAGAGACTTAAAGAAAACATAGAAATCATCTTAAAGGAAGCAGGAAACGGAAACGTAAAACTCAACTATCGCGGACCGTTTGCGGCGGGAATATATGACTTCCTTAAAGCAAAAGGAGTCGAATCCAAATTAAAGGAGTCTTGATGGAATGACTCTCGACAAATATTTTCCCCCAAGCACGGTGAAACCCAAAAAGGACACAGGCATTGACATAGAAGTAAAATGTTCAAACCCTCACTGCGGAAAGAAAATCTCACCAAAAGAGCCAATATACACCCTGAGAATAAAAGGCAAAGATGCGACATACTGCCAAGCCTGCGCAAAAACAATTCTACGCCCAAAAGAAAACATAGAGGCTGTTTAACCCAACGAGGAAGCCGTGATGGATAGAAGAAAATTCATTGCACAAGGACAAGCAACAATAGAGCGGTTAATCGCCCATATGACCTCAAGCGGAGCATCTTACAAGAATAATTTTCCAGAAAAACAACTTGTCGAACAAAAAGAAGGAAGCTGGTATAAACCCGACTTGGAAATCTTCAGCCCTGAACACTACGGAGTCGAGGTCAAAGGAATGCAAGTTTCATGGATACGCTCATCAGACAAACACCCAAGAGCCGGAAGGCTCAAACTAACTAAATCTCAATGGGATAGCCTACTCTCATGGTGTAAAAATAACAAAGCCACACCACTATTAATCGTGGAATTAAAGACCCTCTGCCGAAGAGCACCCTACCTCTACTTTAAAATTCCAGAAGAAAACGTCAACAAACTAGCGCAAAAATACAAGGGAGAATGGGTCAGCGGAAGCATTTGGGAAATAATTGACTTAGGAGAGAAAATCTAAAATTGAGAAAGTGGCAGTATGAAATCACCGTGCGAGAAATGGTTTGTATCCTCTGCGGAGACCCTGTTCCACCCAGAAGCAGAGTGCCAGTTTCAACCTTCCGCACAAAACCTATAGTCCTATGCCACACGTGTGAACAAGCCTGCAAACCACGATTAGGCAAAATAGACCCCGACCCAATATTCCACATCTTAGGAGGCTACAGCAAATGAACGAAAAACCTCTTCTTAAAAGATACGAACTCTTCCTTCAAAACACACTTTCAGACAGTAAGAAACTTCAACAGGAAATCGAACAAAACTGCCAAAACATAGGCTGCAAAAGAACCAAAGATAACTTCATGGATTGCACATCTTCATGTCCACTCTTCTACGCATGGAAAACCCTCGAAGGAATTAAGAAAGAAATAAAAGGTGAGAATGTTGCATCAAATTCGATTGTTCATGTATGAACTGTTAACTCTCACAATCATGGTTCTAAGTTGGCTACGAGAAAAAACTTGTTTCCCTAACCAAATTATTAAAGAAAGAACTTTCCTAATACCAACAAAATACATGAAGGGATACGGCTTCATAGATACATGCTGTGATTGCGGATTAAGTCACCGAAACTTTCTAAGAGAAGAAGGCTTATTTTCACATCCAATTAGACCAAAAGGCTACTCATACAAGTTAAGACTCCTGCGGGAATCATCCCCATTATACAAGGGAAAGGTTGACTGAAAATGACTCTGCTCAAAACAGAAGTCCTAGTCCTCTGCCCAAAAATGAACTGCAAAGTCAACGTAACCAAACAATGCGGCGGAGGAGAAACAGGAGAACGATGCAGACACTTCAAACACTTAACCTATGTTTCGTATGGAGTGCTGGTCTGTTGTATATTCCCAAAATATGTGGACATGGAAAAGGAACATAGAGAAGAAGAAAAGGAAAGTTAACCGAAGCCTATAAATATTCCCACCTTCCCACTTAGACGAGAGAGAAGAAAGGAGTCCTAATAAATGTCAAAGCAAGAAGAACAACTTGAAAAAATCCTACAGCTATACTCTGTCCTATACAAGCAACCAGAAGAGATGTTTCTAATCGGCTTCATCATGGCACACGGCGGCGAACTCTACTTCCACCAAACAGTTGAACACGACCTAAAACTGCTTGAACACAACGCTGAGTTTTGGCTACCCATCATCCAAGACCAATACGCTATGCACAAAAGAGCCTGCCTAGACGACATAAAAACAGCCAAAAATCTACTACGAAGACTCCTAACTGACAGAGGCGCAGACATCCCAAAATGGCTACAAGAGGCAGAAACATTATGAATAAGATTCTTTTAATTCTTAGACAAACATGCGTAAGAATTATTCTATGGCTTGATAAAAAGGAACGGAAACGCATAGAGAAAGCAAGGCAAGAGATGAGAGGTAACTAAATGAGCTTGCCTACTGAGAGAACGCAAATAGACCACAAAGGCAGAATCGTGATTCCAGCTAAAATGCGAAAAGCACTCGGCATGAAAAAAGGAGACCTAACAGAAATCTTCCTCTACAAAAACAGCCTAGTCATACGAAAACTAACCGTCGAACCCATAAAGGCACTCTGCTTAGGATGCGGCAAAACAGAAGACGACACAGAAATGCACTCAAAAACAAATGACAACCGCTACGGAATATGTAGGGACTGCCACAAAGAAGGTTTAGAATTTATCGAGGTGAAAACAACAAAATGATGAAAGACCGTTATGAAATAATGAAAGAATATGTATGCGATTTGATAGACCTCGCAAAGAAGCATAAACTTCCACCTTCGATGTTAGTTGAATTAGTTGTATTAGAAGGGTTGGTTTCGTTGGCGTCCCTTAGGTTAGGAAAAGAAATCTTCATAGAAGTATGGGATACCGCAAGAAAACATGGTTATTATGTTGATAAAAGAATAAATGAGGTAGCCTCAAGATTTGACACCATCAAAAAGGATGTTGAAAAAGTGCTGAAAGAAAAATTGGAGACACCATAAAAAATGAGCCTAAAAGGATACAGAGATGTGCCATATCCGTTAAATTCACCTGAATGGGCTTCATTCAAAAACTTCGCTGTCGCTTACTACCAAGAAGCAATAGAAATCGCCAAAAAAGTAATGCAAGAAGCAGGAGCAAGTCCATTAAGTCCCTACAGCACAGTGAGTGCCGATACAATGTTCAGGTTCGTTTTAGACAAAACCTTGAGTCCACTAGTTTATCTATGGGAAAAGTGGCAACTCATGAGCCTAGACGACAAACTAAAATATGCAACGCCAGAATATAAGAAAGAACTTGAAACCATTAAGGCTGAAACCCAAAAAGTCAAGGACACAGTTAAGAAGGAAAAATGGGCTAATGGAAACTAACCAACGAGAAAAGAAATGTCTCTGCCACAACTGCCCAAACTACCAAAAATGCGCCGAAGCATTAAAGAAAATTGGGTTAGATGAAAGCGACTTCCAATTACTCAAAAAAGCTCAACAACTAAACGACCCACTAGGATATGGAGTCTTAGGTTTCTACTTCGTGTTGAAAGGAGTCTTAACAGAACTTTACAAACCCAAGAGGAAAAAGAAATGGCTACACTAATAAAATGCCCCAATCCCGACTGCGGTCATCACTTCCCAGTCAACCCCACAAAACACAAAAACCGCCGAGAAAGATTTTGCCCTCACTGCAGAACGCCAATTATCGTTCGCTCAAGACTTGGAAAATTTAATCCAAAGTGGCCAGAACAAAAACTGAAGCAACAAGCTGATAGAGTTTGGAGTAAAGAAATGGGTAAGCAAGGGAAGAAAGAGAAACAACCAATGCCAATGTTCCGTGAAGGGTTTGTTAACGCATGGACAGCCGTTGTAAACATCTTCCTTGAATCACTAAGAATGAAAAAGGCACTCGAAGAAGCAGAGAAAAAAAATGAACCTACTTGAAACACTAACTCAATGGCTACTCGGCATCACCCAAGTCATCATCGGATTCCTACTCGGCTCAATCATCACAGGCTATTTCACAGTCAAGTGGGTTATACCCCGCATAATGCGAAACCCAGACATACAAGAGGCTCTAGCACTGTTCAGAGAGGGCAAATCTTATTTACGCCAAATCTTAGAAAACCAGAGAGCCAAAGAAGGAGGTGAAAACCTGAACCCTGAGAAAGAGGAAGAAGAAGGAACCGAGGGTGAAAAAGGCGAAGAAGAAGGCGAAGAAGACTGACATTCCTCAGACGGAAATCACCCAAAATCACCAAAGCAGAGTTTCGCCTTAGATACGCCCTAGAAAAAGCCAAAATCCGATTTTTCTCCCAAGAAACCATTAAATGCAAAAATGGATGCCAATACTCAGCTGACTTCCTTTTACTAGACAGACCAATAATAATTGAGGTTGACGGCGCCATCCACGACTTCCAAACCCAACAATACAAAGACAAAAAGAAAACAAAAGACTTAGAAACCGAAGGCTACACAGTCCTAAGATTCAAGGATGGCGAAGTATGGCACAACCTAAACGCAGTAATGAAAATAATCAAAAAAACACTGAAACAGAAACCTGCGCCAACTGCGCCCAAGCCAAACCCCTAGTCCTTTATAGGCAGTATCCAGACGGACACAAAGACGGACTCTGCAAAACCTGTGCTGGTCTCTGGCTGGACTCAGACGAGGAATTTCCACCAAGTTTTGAACACAAATCCTATAGGTTACGGAAATAGAAATAGGATAACAGCCTTTACATACTCCTTTAAGAAACCATATATAACATCATAATTTTTAATGCAACCGTAAAATATTAATACAATCAACCATAATCTCTTTAAACATAAGTCCGTAGGAACTGACCTAATGAATGATATTGTTTGGTTGATTGCACCTTTACCACTAGTTGTTGCTTTAGTTTGGTTTATCGTTGATTTGGAAAGATTAGGGAGAAGAAAAAGGAGAAAACAGAAGTGTGTGAATTAACAGTGATAGAACATACAATACTTGTAAACCTACGAAAAAAAGAAAAAGGACTTGTCGCTTCACAACTTGGAATCACAGTCTCAACTTTAGACGTTCACTTGAGCCGAGTTAAACGCAAACGAGAAAAATGCAAAGAATTTCTTAAAGTAACCGACCAGTGCAAAAAGGAGTTATATCCCAAACGAAAAGGCGAGTGAAAGCCTTAAATCTGCTCTGAAGTAAAATAGGGTTAGCACGGCGTGATGCTCGCCCGGCGTCCTGAGCCGAGAGGTCTTGGTTGCAGGGAGGCAAGGGTCAGAAATGACTCAAGCGACTTCCAACTAAGACCACAGGAATAAGGGTGCTAACAAATGTCCTGTGTTACGACTTTCGACATAGATTACGCTGATGGCTCGCCAGCGGCATTCGCCTCAATTGATGTCTGGGAAGTTAGAGGCTTCCTCTGGTGGAGACTGGAATCCTATGTTGGGTCACGAACAGCAGATTTCTACGGAAAAGCTCAAATGACATTACAAAAAGGCAAAACCTATCATGTAAGAGCGAGAGCGGGCGGAAAACAAAGAGACGTTGACCGAGCAACATACTACTGCCCATACCACATCGGCATTTGGCTGCCTGCGTAATCTACAAAATAGGTTGAAAAAAGCAGATTTCGTTAGCAAATTTTATATGCGTTTCTAAGCAATTAGTTCCCTGTTGTGAGAGTTATTGCCTAAACCTGAGTCTAAAAGCACTCCAACAGACAAATTCCTCCTATGCCTCACAAGAGAACTCAAAAAGAAAATCAAACAAGAAGCACACAGGATGTTTGGAAACAGAAAAGGCGCAGAATCACTCTACGTGGAAATGGTAATGCGCTCGCACTTTAAAATGAACATAGAAGGAGTCGAAGAAACGTAAATGGGAATAGATCCGCGAGAAATAGACCCTGTAATCAAAGACCTCTTCGAGAAATATCGAACTGGCACAATCGAGGTTCCAGAGAAAGATGAACTTTTTGGGTTTTTAGACTCAGTTAGAGACGTTCCCGGCTTCAACTTACGGACTTTAGTGGTAGGCGGACTTAGATACGGCGAAATAGACTACAAACGATTAAACGGAGAATGGTATCGCCGTAGAAGAAGAGCGGAAAGACTTGCTAGAGAAAAACCAACACCCACAAGTGAAATCACTCAAAAAAAAGAAGACGACATAACTAAAGGCGCCACAGACAAACTCTTCGAAGAAGTAAAAGAAATCGGCTCACTGCTCGTGAATCAATATGCCAAAAACGCTTCAGATAGAGGCGAATCCCTCAAAATCTATGTAATCAAATCAATAGAAATGAGAGAAGAATACGGCGACCAAATCGAACTGCTCAAACAAGAGAATGACATGCTGAAGGCTCTATCCTCACTTTTCGTGGAAGCAGTTAAACCACAGTTCAAACAAATGGCAGCCCAACGCATGTATCTCGACTGGATAACAGGACTCCTACAACTTCAAGCATTAGGAATCGAATTAGACTCCGCCTACGTTGACCAAGTAACCGCTCGCCTAGAACAAGTCATGGGGATTACCCTCTTATGATAATGAGGAATTGAAAATGAGCGAAGACGAAAAGAAACTTGAAGTGTTGAAAACAGCGGCGAAACGACTGATGGATTCCAAAATAGAGGAACTTGAAAAATGGAAACAAGCCATAGAATCGCAGATAACAGCCGTGAAGTCTCTGAATCCTGAAGAATTTGCCAAAAAAGTGTTAGAGGAAACCAAAAAAGAAGAGGAAAAAATAAAGCAGGAGTCTACATGACAGAGGAACCTGAAGAAAGTCAAGAACAACCTGAAGGGGAAAAAACAGAGCCAACTGAACAAGTAAAGCCTGAGCACCCACCCCAAGTAGTTGAAATTCACACGCCTCTCGACCGACCAGAGTTCGACTGGTTCATTGACCGCTTCATGGAAAAACTAGGCTTAACTGACAAAAAACAAACAGCCATCATGCTCACCAACATGTTCTACGACATGGGACTAGACCCCTACGCAGACCTGCAAGACGTTCAAAAAGCCATGCAAGAAATGAATGCACTCCTAAAACAACTACCAAACACGCCGACAGCCATGAAAGTTAAAGACACACTTGGCGGAACGATGGCGGCGCGAGCAGGACGAACCATGCTGCAGATGATGCCGAAAGTCAGAGGCACAGACCCAATGATGGACAGAATGGAAAGAATCTTAGACAAATATGCACCCATGATAATGGGAATGAGAACGATGGCAGAAATGATGAGACAAGACTACAATCCACCAACAAGACAAACACAAGAAGACCCAGCAATGAAACAAGAAGTGAATATGTTAAAAGAAAGTGTGCTTGGACTCAAAGAAACATTCCGAAGTATGCTTGAAACACAAAAGGAAAAATCACTCATGGACAACATAACAAAACAAACCATGAGCCAACTTGCACCATTACAGACACAGATTCAAGCAATACAAGACCAACTCTCAGCAATAGCTCAAAAACAAACACAACCAACTGAAGGAGCATCAACAAGTGAACTCAATGAAATATCACGAAATCTCAAAGAAGCAGTCGACAAACTCGGAGAGAAAGCAGGAGCAAAAGCACTAACCGTAGCAGATGTTGACCCGCTACTAAACTTACTTGAGCGCCTAGAAAAATACGCCAAAAAAGAACCTGCAGGAGAATTTGACTGGCGAACCGCCACAGTCAGCACACTAGGAGAAATCGGCACCGAAGCCATTAAAGCCGTAAAGGAAATTGAATCCGCAAAAGCTGGAGGAGGCGGAATAGAAACATCAACAGCAGGAGTCACCGTTCAGACACCGAAAAACCCCGAAATGCAAGCAATCATCAAAAGACAAGTCCAAAACTACGTCATGCAAAGAATGAAAGCAGGCGCAACAACAATGAACATTCAAGAAGCCGCGTCCACTCTAGGGTTAACACCACAACAAGTCATGTGGGCATATCAAACGCTTATGAGCGAAGGATGGATACACGTGAAAACGCCTCAAACCAGAAGAAAAGGGACAAGCCATGAAGAAACAACCACACAAGAAGGAGAAACAGAGCAAACAAACCAGCAGCCCTTCATTGAAACCTGAACCACTCCAAATCCCTGAAAAAGTAATCATTGAAATGACACCAAAACTCTACAATGAACTCAAAGAACACCGCTTAGGAAGCATCACCCCAGTAGTTAGAGTACACATAAAAACATATTTTGAATGGCTTAAAAGCATCCGACCAGAAGAAGTAGTGGATGCCATCGACAAAAACATAAGTCCACAACAAGCATACAAAAACCTCGGCTTAAACCCATTCCGCTTCGGCATAGCCGCAGCAAGAGGCTTCCTAAAAGCCGCACCAAAATACAAACAACAACTCAAAGAAATCGCTACACTAGACCTCGCCCTCACAACACTAAAATACGAGAATCCAAACACATACGCCATCATTCAAAAATATGGAAAAAGAGGAGAAGCCTTCCTTGAATCATGGATAAAAGGCGCACTTGAAATACTTGGAGTGAAATAATGTCCAAGTCAGTAGCCATCATTTCAGAACCTAAAGCCGTATCCTTTTGGGAGATAAGCAAACAAATTGCAGAAGTATTAGACAAAGAAGGCTGCCAAACACGAGTTTGCTCATGGGAAACCACAAAGATTCCTAACCAAAACATCATATTCGTTGGAAACGTCTTTTCATTAACAATCAGCCACCTACAAAGGTTTCTACCAGACAAAAACGTGATATTCTATGCCGTGACAGAAGGCAATCCCCTACTTGACTCAGTAAGCCTAGAAATCAGCGAAGGCATAACCTACATCACACCAAGCAACTACGCAAAACAATGCCTAGAAGCAGTCGGACTAAAATGCAAAACAGTAATCCCACACGGAATCAGCTTAAAAAAGACCTATGACACCGCCTTTGCAGAACGACTAAGACGAATAATCCCCTCCTCAGAAAAAAACCCATCACAAGTAATGCTCTGCGTAGCAGGAAACGTCCAAAGAAAAGCCTTAGACAAACTATGTGTCGCCTACAAAATCATACAAAAAGTCGTCAAAGACTCATTCCTCATACTACACACTGGAATCGGAGACTTCAACATAGTTGCACTCCAAACAGCGTTAGACCTAAAACGATTCTGGTTCACAAACATGTGGGGCGTCCTAGACCGCATAAAACTTGGAAGCCTATTCAAAATCTGCGACTTCTACGTTCAACCCAGCCTCGTAGAAGGATTCGGCTTAACCTACCTCGAAGCCTTCCAATACGAGAAACCAGTCATAGGCGTAAACTGCCCAGCCACAAACGAAATAGTCAGAGACCAACACACAGGCTTACTTATCCCAACCAAAAGAACCGAAGACACCGTTTGGCAACAACGCCACGCAATTCGACTCCACCACTTTGACGTAGATGATCTAATAGACTCGATGCTCATAATGACTGATGAAAACATAAGATTAAGGTTCGCAGAAAACGCTAAAAAAGAAAGACACAACTGGGACATGTATAAAATCTACCCACGCTTCCTAAACTACCTAACCTGAGGAAAAAACATGAAAAACATCCTAGTGACAGGCGCCACAGGCTTCATCGGAAGCCATCTGGCTAACAAGCTACAGAAAGACAACAACATATTACTTTTGGGAAGAGACCAACCACCTAGCGCATGGACAAACTGGCTCTCCACCGCCCTAAATCACTGCGCCTCAGCCAGAGGAGACATCCTCGACCAAAACCTCATCCGCAGACTCCTAGCAGAATACAACATAGAACAAGTATATCACTTAGCCGCTCAAGCCATAGTTTCATCCGCACTAAAAGACCCACTTGGAACATTCCAAACCAACATCACAGGGACAATCAACGTCTTAGAAGCCTGCCGACAAATCGAAGTAGAAAAAGTGCTGGTTCTATCCACAGACAAGGTGTATGGAAATCGCCTCAAAGCAAGCGAAGGAGACCCCTTAGTTTCCACTGGAATCTACGAAACAAGTAAAAGTTGCGCTGACCTAATCGCCCAAAGCTACATCTACACTTATGATATGAGCATTGTTATACCAAGAAGTTGTAACGCTTTCGGCTATGACCTGTCACCTAGAATCATTCCCAACACAGTTCGCAGTTGCCTAAAGGGTGAACCGCCAATCGTTTATGAAGGCGAAGAAACACTGCGACAATACATATACGTCGAAGACCTCTGCGATGCCTTAATTCACCTAATGAAACATCAACCCTACAGAGGAATATACAACCTAGCAACACAAGACCTACTAACCCAAAAACAAGTCGTTTTGGAAGTTTGTAAATACTTCCCGATGAGTCCACGCTTCATCAAACGAGACAAACCCATAACGGAAATCAAAAGCAACAGTATGATTTGCTCAGACTTCGGATGGAAACCAAAACACACTTTTAGTCAAGCCATACAGGAAACAATCAAAAAATTCAAGCAGTATGGGGTTTAAAATGGAAATCACCGACAAAGAACGTGAATGGATGCGGGAACAATACGACAATCTATACAAAGACGTGATGAAACAATGGAATCAACAATATGGAAAACCAAACGCTGAACCGCCAAAAATCGTTTACTGCATGACTTTCTACGAAGAACGAATGGCACAAGTCAGAAAATGCGTCAAAAAAGCCCGACCCTACGTTGACAGAATCATTATAGTCTATGATTTCTCCGTTAGTGAACAAAGTAAAGAATGGCTCATAACAAGAGGTTGCGAGCTCTACTACCGTAAATGGGACAACCACTTCAGTAAACAGAGAAACGCATACCTCGACCAAGTAAAAGAAGGAGAATGGGTTTTAGTCTCAGACCCAGATGAACTACACTCTCTAAGCCTACTCAAAGACCTCAGAAAAATATGCCACGAAGCCGACAAACAAGGCATCAACATGCTCGGAATCAACGCACACGACATAACCACCCAACTAGACGGCTCAGTAACAAACACAGTGTCCAACTGGTTCAAAAACCTACTCTTCAAATACGAAGAAGGCGTAAGATATGTCGGCTGCGTCCACGAAACACTACTCCCCGGCATACACGGATGGCGACCAGCAAACCTCGACAAAAAATACTACTACGAACACATCAAAAGCATGGTAGAAGTTAAAGAAAGAGGCGCACGAAACGTCTTCTGTGGCGGCGGAGGAAACAACGTAAAAGACAAAAACCCCATGTATGACGAACTCCACAAACTCTGCGATGAATACGGAATAAAAGACTGGCCAACCCTACGAGAAGTTGTAAGAAAAGGAACTTGGGAGGAAATAAAGGAAGATTCCTTCTTCGATAAACTCAGAAACATCGCTCTCAAACACAGAAATGACTCTGGTTGGGATTGGGAAAACGAAAGCCGAGACTGGTTCCTCTGGCTAAAAGCAATTTACCCTCAAGCGTTTAAGGAATGGGAATCAACTCCTCAAATGCCTTCAAAAGGAAGTCCACCTGAGGTTATGGCTTATGTTGAGGAACAATACTTGAAAATCTTAGGCAGAAACGCAGACGACACAGGAAAACAAGCATACACCGAAGCCATCATACAAGGTAAAATAAGCAGAGAAGACCTTCCTGAAATATTAAGAACCAGTGAGGAGTATAAGCAGAAAATATGGACTCAGAAGAAATAGGCGAAATACTGAAAACAGAGAAGTTATACCTCCGTGACGACCTAATCGAAATCCTATTTGACGAACTCTCCACGAAATTGAAGGGTCTGGAGGCGCCTTTCCTTGTAAGGCATATTCAAGAAGAAGGGGTGACCTATCCTGCTAAACCCAAAGTGGTTTTGGTAGTGAAAAAGGGAATGGCAAAAGAGTGGTCAAGAGTAGCCGCCTATACCCTTATGATTCATGGCTTTACTAAGGGAATAGTTGTATATATAAACGACTCATTTCCACCCGAAAACATAGAAATTGCTGTGACCCTAATCCATGAGATTCTTCATGCAAAAAACCCTGAACTCACAGAAAATCAAGTAGAATCTTTAGCGAGAATCGAGGCTGAAAAACTTGGACAGTGAAGAAATCGACAAATGGGATGAAGAAAGCGAAAGAGCATGGCGAGAAGACAAACACGAAGTAGAATTTGCACAATCAATTGTGCAGACTCTCAGAGAAATCTTACCTCCAAAAGGCAGAATACTCGATGTTGGCTGCGGTATAGGAAAGCATGTTAAAGCCTTTAGGAAACTCGGTTACTTCGTGGTTGGAATCGACCAATCTAAAAAAGCAATAGAATATGCACGAAAGCTCAACCCTTACCATCGAAACTTATATCAGTGTCGAATCCAAGAACTTAACTTCAATAACAGATTTGACTTAATCCACACATGCGCCGTTCTCCAACACAGCACACATGAACGCAAAAAGGTCATACTTCAAAAATTTCGTGAAGCACTGAAACCAAAAGGCTACTACCTCTGCGCCGAATGTGTATTCACACCAGAAACACTAAAACTACTCAAAGAGAAAAATCCCAAAGTAGAAATCAATGAAGAATGGACAGATGGCTACACCTTCTCCTTTAAGCGCTGGAGTAAATTCATGGCAGAAAACCACTTCAGACATCTAAAGACTATACCGCCTTGGCCGTATTATTTGTATCAGGTGGATAAATGAACTTAGAGAAGTGGAATGCTCTGGTCAGAACAGTTCAAGATGCTCCACATGATATAAACGGAAATGTTGATGAAGAAGGCATTAAAGCCTTCATGCAAAAATACGTTTTACCCTACGCACCCCCAGAACAATACCCAAGATGTCTCGATGTAGGATGTGGACCCGGCGCAGAACTAAAAGTGCTAAAAGACTTAGGCTACACACCGACTGGAATAACCCTTGGCACCCCAAACATAGAATATTCACGAATCCACTATGGAATTACACCTGTTTACGGCGACATGCACGATTTACCTTTCCCCCCTGAAAGTTTCGATGTCGCCTTAACCCGACAGGTATTTGAACACAGTTTTGCCCCTTGGCTACTCGCCCTAGAAATATGGGTTGTTCTTCGACCTAAAGGAAGATGGATACTTGACCTGCCGAATCCACGAAACAAAGCCATGTGGGCAATGTGGCATCCAAGCCTCTTCTACCCGAACCAAATGGAATTTCTGTTTGATAAATGTGGGTTCCACATTATTTTAGCAGATACAGGGAAAATACCTTGGACACTTGACTACAACGGCGGCGGAGAACCATATGACTATGTAGTGGAAAAAAGTGAAGGCTTCCCAGATAACTTTCAACATGTTTTAAAAAAACTGTGGGAAATCCATGCAAGACACTAACTTCACACCGATAGTTGTTAAAAAAGGCTACTCATTTGCAGGACAAGAACAAAAAGGCTTTGGGATTGAGACAGTTCATACTTGTAATGCTCGGTGTGTCTTCTGCTGTTTTGGGCACTACGACCATCAGCAAGTAACAAACATCTTCACAGGCGAAACGTGGTTTAAAGAAAAAAAATTAATGGATTGGAAACTAATAGAACGAATCTTTGAGCGACACAAACCTTTCATATTCATTCTAACAGGGCAAAGTGAACCGTTCCTAGACCCACGAATCCCCGACATCCTAAAACTCGGTGCAAAATATGAACCCTTTGCATTATCCATCTTCTCAAATGGCAATAAAATGACACCTGAGGTTCTAGACAAGATTATCCCTGATAAACACTTCATCTCAATCAATTTTAGCCTAAATGCAATAACAGACGACACACGAATGAAAGTGATGGGAGTTCCCTACAAAGAAGCAGAAGAAAACATAGTCATGTTTCTTGAAAAAAGAAGAGAATATGGTAGAGAAACCAAATTTAATGCCACAGACTGCTCCTTTGATGGCAAACAAGACCTCCGAGTGGGAATCAGTTTCATAGCAGTTCACGGCACATACAAGGGTGAGTCGGTTAGCAACCTACATGAAATCGACCGCTTCAGGGAATACTGGAATAAAATCCTGAGACAATACCACTGCAATTGGGATGTTGGCGTTTTTCCCGCTGGAAACTGGGGAGGCGCAATACCGAGAGAAATTATGTGCCAAGAAATGAAAGAGCCTAATCCAACTGGTTGCGGACAATGGGACTGCCAAGGACCAACAATAGATGTTGACGGACAAATAATGCTCTGCTGTTACAACAGCCGCTGGTCATTTGGAAGTTGCTTAGACGACACAGCATTAGGAAGATGGCACAACCGCAGAGAAATCCTCGGCGTAAAAGGAGAAGTTTTACACTCATCACTCTTCTGTGAAAACTCAAGTTACCGCTTTGTCCCCACAGGTTGGAATCAACCCAAATGATAGAATCAATCACCATCGAAACCGCAACGTCCTGCAATGCTCTCTGCAAAATTTGTCCGAACCAGTTTAAGCCCAGACCGCACTACCTCATGCCGCTTGATGAGTTTGAAGAAATCCTCAGGTTCTTTCCAAAGTTGAAAGGTGTAGTTCTCTGCGGAATGTATGAACCCTTAATGGATGTCCGCCTCTACACAATCCTAGACCTAATAGAAAAGATACAACCACAAGCAGAGATAACAATATTCACAAATGGCTCACTGCTAACGATTCCCAAAAGTAAAATGCTTCTCAGCCACGACAACTTCAAACACTTAATCGTGAGTATTCACGGCTTCAGCAAAGAAGTCTACGAGTCAATAATGGTCAGATTAGACCGAGACAAAGTTTACGAAAACGTCCAAAACTTCATGAAATTAGTTGGATACAACCCTGAACCTCAAGTCAGCGTTAGCTTCGTCCGAATCAAACAAAACATACATGAGCTAGAAACCTTCCGAAAATTTTGGAAAGACAAAGTTGATGTTGTCTCAGACTTCGAGTTGATGAACTGGAACGACCAAGTGCCTGTCCTAGACCTTCTACACAAAACACCTACACATGATAGACCCTGCCCAATGTTCGAGCAACCCCTAGTCATTGATGCTTATGGCAGAGTTGTTAGATGCTGCTACAATTTCACTTTCAATTACGGTCACGTCCTCAAAAAGGGATTTCAAAAATGGTTAAAGAAAAAAAGGGAGAGTGAAACCTATCCAGCAACAGATTGTAAATCCTGCCTCGGTTGGCGGTTTTATTAACGTAACCATCACAAAAATAGCCGCAATCGTTCTAACCCTCAATGAAGAAAACCTCATAAAAGACTGCCTGCTACACCTACGCCCACATGTTGATTGGCTTCTATTACTTGACGGCGGCTCAACCGACAAAACAATAGAAAAAGCAAGCCGACTACCCGACCATGTGATAACTAGACCCTTCAGTGGAAGTTTCGCAAACGAAAGAAACTACGCCCAAGACCATCTTCCCCCCGAATACAAATGGGTTCTCCACTGCGATGTAGATGAGCGATTTCCCACAGAGTTTCTCCAAAAAATGAAAGAAATAATCGCTACAAGCAACGTGGACTGCTTCCGCTTTCCCCGAATAAACCAAGACATGACCTACAGAAAACTACTTCTCAACCCCAAAGACCATCAAGTTCGCCTGCTTAATAGAACAGTTTGCCAATGGGTTCGACCAGTCCACGAAATCGTATGGCATAAAATCGCCAACAAACTAGCCGACCAACACCTAGTAAAAGAACTAAGCGAATACCCAATCACCCACCTAAAACGAACAAAAGACCAAAGAAAAGCAATTCTAAATAGATGGAAGACTTTAGAGAAACAACAGCATACAACGATATAGATAATGCTTTTTTACTCAAACAGACAATTCACTCGTGAAAGGTGAACCGCATGCCAGAAAACATGATAATCGCTGGCGGAATGGGAGGCGTATTCGTCCCAATCGTCATCGAGTTCGCCGCTAAAGGACAAAGAATCAGCGACCAAATCCCATTGAAATGGAGCGGAGTAGTCGGCGTTGTCGGAGGAATCGTGCCAATCGGAATGCACTTCGCCAAACCCGGCATCTGGACAAAACTAAGCGAAGACACCAAACGAGGAGCACTCGCCTTCGGCGCAGCCTCACTCGCCACAGGCGCAAGCATCCTCATCCTAGACGAACTACGGAAAAGAGCCATGTATACCTTTGAAGAAGTGCCACTTGGCAGCCACGAGGAAGGCTTAACCCAGCGAGTTTACCCTGAAGGAATAAAGGAAATATAGGTGAACCAAAGTGCCCGCACCATATTTCTACCCTAAACGCCGAGACGACTACTGGGCAGTCATGGAAAAAGCCTACGCAATGGCAAAAGCTGAAGCCGCAAGAATCTTCACACAGAACCGAATAAACACCAAAATCGAGCTCCTAAAACCAGTCCACCTGAACCGAACCCTCTACAACCTACCGGGCACAACTGCAGCCGACTACACTCTGAAATCAAACGTAGGCATCTTTCCTTGGGGAATCCTCAACACAGACCCAATCTTCGCAGCCCTCAAGTGGTATGAAGGCGCAGGAACAAAATACATCGGCGACTGGTTCGTGAGGCCAGTCTACTTCTTCGAGGAAAGAGAAGGAGCATACGCAGGCAACCTAGAAGCCTACGCATTCAGAGGAGACGAATCCTTCAGAATACAAGCCGTTACCACACACGGAGCAGCCGTAGCGACACTCGAAGCATGGTTACTCGCCTTCGCAGTAATGCCAGTGACCCTAGAAGAAATCAGGCTAGACCGCTAAGCCTACATAACCCTCTATTGTCTCTCTCACAAAGAGGATGCTAAAGGCTTAGCCCGCTTTCTTTCCCCCAGTGATTAAAGGAGACTCTAAAATGCCCATCCTATACGAAAACAGATTCAGCAGAAGCGTAGATGCAGCCGTAACAGCCCAGAAAAGACCAACAGAATCCAAAATCTACCTCTGGAACGAAGCTAAAACAGAACGGATGGAAGGCAAAACAGTCTACACAGGCACCGTCATCTATGTCCGAGTCGGCATTTTCTCACCAACCGAAGGCAAATTTATTGGCGACCGCACCATCAACATTTACCGCAAAGTAGGCACTGGCGAACCATTCAAGGTTGGAACAGTTACATCCAACGAAACACCTGGAACTGTTGACTTCAAACAAATCCTAATGGATACAGGAATAATCACATACTACTGCGAATTTACAGGCGATGCACTCTACGAGGGCTGCTCAAAAGCGGTGCAATTACTTGCCCGAACTCGTTAACCACCCTTTTTTCTATGAATCAGTCTTTGGAGTCAGCGACCAAGTTAGCGTCCGAGTTGTAGCCCCAGAAGTTGGCCCTTGGCAGGTAACAGTTACAGTTAAAGAAATTATAACAGGTAAACCAGTTGAAGGCGCAACCGTTCAAATAGACGGCGTAGTCGGAACAACAGGCACAGACGGCTCAGTAACCTTAACAGTTGAAGGCGGAAAACGAATAATCATAGTGTCAAAAAGCGGCTACTGGACAAAAATAGGCGACCGCCTCATCACACAAGACACAACCATAGATGTCAACCTAGTGCCAATCTGGATGCTTATAGCAGGCGGAGTAGGTGGTGTAGGAATCGCTGGGCTAATCGTCTGGTTATGGAGAAAAATGTAAATGCCACTACTCTATGAAACAATTACCGCAATGCAGTTAAAACCGACAGACACTCGCATCTACCTCTGGAACGAAGCTAAAACAGAACGAATGGAAGGCAAAACCGTTGATGTAGGCACAAAAATACTGGTTAGAGCCGCACTTTTCCATAAGGTTAATGGGCTTACAGGACTAAGCGGAAAAATCCTTCGAATACATGGTAGATTAAACACTGGCGAATGGAAGTTACTCTATACCGCACCAACAGATGCAAACGCTATTGATATGCCCTACACTCTAACCCAAACAGGACAATACACTTTCTACGCAGAATTTCTCGGCGACCATGAATACGCATCCTCCAAATCTTCTGAAGCAAAAATAGGTTCAGGCGTTCCGCCTTTCATACCAGTGCCCTTTCCTAAAGAATATTTAATTGCTGCTGGATTAACTGCGGCTGGATTGATATTTGTTGGATTAGCGTTTAGGAGGAGATAAAAATTCCTTTTCTATACGAACCTACACGAGTAAAACGCTCTCTACAAATTGAAGCAGAAAACTGGCGAATAGTCGAAGAATGGGCAATCAACAGCATCTACCTTACAGTTCCACAAGCCACAGACATCATCAGGACAAACCTTGAAAAAGCCTGCAAAGAAAAAGGAGCCACCCTAAAATACTTTGAAGTCATAAACGCATGGGCAATATGGAAGGTTTTTTGGACAGAATATCACATCGAATACAAAGCCATAATCGGCGGTTCACCCGCTATCTTCACAAAAGCCGTAATAATCGGAATCCTCGCCTTAGCAGCATTGGGAATAGTCATAGTCATCGGAATCTGGATTGTAGCAACAAAAATAATAGAGCCAATACTTGAAGCCGTGCCGCCTGAACTGAAACCTGCACTAGGCGCCGCCATCGTAGCCCTCTTATTTGGAGGAGCAATACTAATAGGCGGAGCAGGACTCTACCTAATTAGAGGTCGAAAGAAATGACAGACAAAAAGGCAAAAGTCGCCTCATTCGATAAGGTGATGAGCCACGAAGACGTAGAAAAAGAAAAACAGAGCGGCTCAACTCTGGGCAAAAGTCTTAAGCACGCAGAAGAAGAATATGAAAAACGGAGGAGAAAGTAATGCCGATTTTGTATCAGAGGACAGATGCCTTAGTTCGACATTACGGCAAGAAACTGAAACTGTCTCCAGACCCCTTTGACTTCACATCATTCGCCATCGGCGTAGGACTTGGATACTTCGTGTTACCCATAGTGCTTCCCATTATAGGCATCAAACTCTATGAATGGGCGGTAAAGTAAGGAAGGCAAACCAATGTGCCGTCAATTCTCGTTGTGTCAAATCCGTCAGACACTCCAACGAGATTTGGGCATCACTGGTTAAGGCTCTTCAGCGAATACGCCGTCAAAAGAGGACATCAAGTCATCTTCCAGAAAACACCAACGCTGGAAATTCTACGGCAAGCCCTAGTAAAGTATAATCCACGCTTAGTTGTAGCCAATGGACATGGAGGCTTCAAAACCCTCAGCGTGGACAGCAACATCCTCATAGGCATAGAAAGTTATGATGAAGCAACAAACAAAAAACTAACCCGACAAAACCCAACATGGTTTCGTGGTCGTCTAGTTTATTTGGCGACCTGCAATGCAGGACGAGAACTTGCCCCACGCCTAGTCGATTACGGCGCAAATGCAGTTGCAGGCTACCGAGAAGCATTCATATTCTTAACAGATGAAGAAAAAAGCAATCCCGCATACGACAAACTGTCAGAACCCTTTTTCCGAGCCATGCTACAGCTACCACTACACCTAATCAATGGACAAACCTTCGGCTACGGTGCAAACGCAGTGAGAAAAACATTTGAACGCTACCGCAACGAAGCAGAAACAAAAAGAAAAGAAGAAACAGCCAAGCATCTACACCATAATTTAATAAACTTCGCAACATATGGAAATATGGGAAGCCGACTCTGATGAGCCTGTTTGAACCTGAAGAAGCGCCAATGTTCTCTTATGAAACTGCAAGACGATTAGATGACACGTTTAAACAGAAACCAACAATAGTTCCTCTAGGATACCCAAAAGAAGTAGTTATTGTCCACCGAGAACCAAATCAACTCCCCATCGTAGCCATAGTCGGTCTGCTCAGTTTCTTCGGCTTTCTCGCCTTTCTCGCTTACATGAGGAAACCCTAAATGGCGCTGGAATTATGGACACCTGAAGGCATAGAAGAAGAACACGAAATCATCGTTTCAAGCTCACGCAAAGAATTACTTGCCTTCCCCTACAAATGGTTCCTAGTCGAGGTCTATAACGCAGGCCCAGACGAAGTAAAAGTTATGACAAACAAAACCTCTCTACCAAATGCAATAACACTCGCCAATCGACAAACAAGACAGTTTGGAACAGAGAAAAAACCAACAATCTGGCGAGTAGAAGTCCTCGCTGAGACCGGCAAAACCTCAACAGTAAAAATAACCACGAAACGCTAAGTTTCGCTGGGCTCAACAGTCAATTTTAACTTTGAACCCACAGGCGGCTTACCCAAAGCGTCATACTCGTCTTTTCCAAGTCTGAAAACAACAGTCCTGACAAACTGTGGAGTTGACCCTTCGTCAAGAGCTTCTAAAGATACAATTTCTTTACTCTCCAGTCTCGCTGTTGCGACAACATATTTCTTCTCAAGCAAACCTTTCACCTGAATAAGTCTTTTTAAGTTTAAGCTAATAACATTTACTATCATGGGGACTTTGTTTGACATCGAGAAGAGATTATGAAGAAAGACTGCTTGAGTTAATCAAAGACACAGACGGCATAAAAAAAATCCAAGACCCAATAACAGCCATAATCAGCGGAACACCAGACGTAAACGTAACAGACCGAGCAGCTAGACTTCTCGGCATAATTTACGGTTCACAAGCACAACAACTTCTACAAAGAGTAGTCACTTATGATTTAATCGTTCAACTTAGAAATGCAGGTGTCGAGATAGACCCAAGAGATATTTCTGACCGAGCGACAAGACTGTTAGGAGTAGTCTATGGAAGTCAAGGATATCAACTTCAGCAAGAAGCAACAAGCAAATACTTACAAGAAATCCCTTACGGCAGTCAAGGACAATTTTTACAACAAAGAGCAACAACATACGACCTACTCATTCAATTAAGGAACGCTGGCGTTGAAATTGACCCCCGAGCCCGAACGTGGAATCTTGGAAGCAGCGACATTCCTGACCTAATGGATAAAGCCTCAAGACTGCTAGGCATAATCTACGGAGACCAAGGACAACTAGCCCAACGAGCCATAACAAAAGATGCCTACGTTCAACTTAGAAGCGGTGGAACCGAAATTGACCCACGCGCACTCACAAGTTTACCTCTAAAAGGCACACCGAACAGACGATATGGAACCACAAGCGGAGAAGTAGTGGCAGCACCGGGCGCAGGCTATAAACTTCGTGTCTACGGCTTCAAATTAGCGGCTGAAACCGATGAAATCTCACGGTTAAGGTATGGCGGAGCGACTGGAACAATCTTTGCGGTGCTACCTGCCAAAGGCGTTGCAGCTATGAACTTGATTAATGTTAATGAAGCTGGCGGCGATAACCAAAACATATACTTAGAAAAGACTGGGGCAGGAAACGCACTGGCGATTGTCTGGACAGAATCCGTTGCAGTTTAGCTTGAAATCAAAACTGACACTAAACCGTCTGAGTATTGAATTGCAACAGGTGGAAGTAAACTAATGAAGGCGTATCTAACATTGTAGGGGCTAGTTGTTTTAGTCATATAAACTAGACCGATGTAGTTACTATAGTTTTTGTAGAAGCATGTGAGTCGGTCATTACCTGTTAATGGGCCTGTCGTAGTAGGGTCTTCATATATCCAGTCGGTTGGGTCTGTATCAGGAGTCATGTTAGTTACGATTTTGTAGTAGATGTGGTCAGCGGTTGGTGAGCCAGCCCAAAACACGATAAATTTGTTTGTGGAAATCCAGCTTAAAACTGGCAGAATGGTCGATGCGCCTGTTGATGATTGAACGGTTGTGTAGCTTGCGTCCCATCCTACACCGTAAGTGTGCTTAATCACTTTGATGTGGTAGGTTGTTGCCTCTAACACGCCGAAGATTGTGTCGTCTCCTTCGTTTATGGCTGAGAGTCCATGTGCCTGAGCAAGCGAGATGGCGGGCGGGTTCTGCGCTGTCCATGTTGAACCGTCCCATAGGTCGGAGTAGACTGCGGCTGTTCTATGGTAGATGGCTCTGACTTTTCCAGCCGTTAAGGGAACAGGCGTAACTCGCCATCCGATTAGCACTGTTGTTGCGCTTAACTTTCTATAGGAGCTGAGCCTCATCGCCCATGTGCCGCCTGTTGCGTTTCCCTTCGCCACATATGGGTAGTAGCCGATGCCGTTGTAGTTCATGTAGCCTATCCAAGGGTAGCCGCCGCTGTCAACCATGATGTTGGGCATGTAGACTAGAACACTTGGAGGGTTCATGACACTGCCGCCCGCTGTCCCCTCAACTTGCACTCTAGCGTCTGTAGCGGCAGTCGTAACATCCCACAATAATTCTATGAAGAAATATTGGTTTTCAAGGGCGAAGGCGCTTCCAGCAGTGTTATCCTTATCCACGTTGATGGTTACAGTAATCATTTGGTTGAGGGTTCCACTGAAGCTAACAGCCGCAGAAACCCAATCCTTCCAAACTGTAGCGCCTGACAAGTCTATGTTGGCGCTTACCCAAATTCTCGCGTATAGGTTTCCAGCGTGGACAAGAGTAGTTGGGTTCCTAACCTTGATGTTAAGTGGAAACCTGCCGTCTAAAGCCCAGAGCCGTCGCCGAGTCGTGGTAGATGCGTATTGCCAGCCTCGTGGTGTTCCGTCTCCGCCAATCGAGGTTGGTAGGCTGGTTGAATAAGCAAAAATGCTGTTTTTACGTGCGCTATATGTTGGCGTGCCAAAGGGGTCGCTTGGTCCATCAGCATAAGTGTCAACATTGTCTGCGCGCTGGTTTGTTGTGCCAGCATCACTGTTTATGACTATGGTTGCACTTGTAATTAGAGTTAGCCAATAATATGTGCCAGAGGTAACAGATATGGGAGTTGAGAAAGTAAACTCGACCCAGCTCGGTGTTGTTCCAACTGAAACTTCATTGGATGTCCCTAAAAGTGAAGTTGGTGCTCCAGCACTGTCAGCATATAACATTGCTTTTACGTTGGCAGTTCCCGTGCTTGTGTAAATATAAGCTTTCAATTTATTGATGCTTTCCGTTCTGGTTGCCGAGAATCGACAACCCGCTTTTGTATCAGTAGCGATCATATAAATCACGGATGCGCCTATTGTTGCGTAGCCAAAGTTGTCTGCGTTTACTGTCACGTAGGGGTTAAACGGAGTTTTGCATCCTGCGCCAACATCTCCCGTGTTTATTTCAGTCGTATAGTCGTCGAAGGCGCCATAGGTTCCGCCCCAACGGTAAATGCTTCCCGTCAACAAAACCTTAGCAAGATTGAGGTCTTCTCTTTGAACGCCTCCTTCATCTTCAAACCGCCAAGGCACAGGCCACCGCTCGGGGTCCCATGTTATTGTTCCGTCAGCGTTCAGTAAACCCCGCATGTAGTAGCATCCATCGAATGCATTTTCTGAGGCTCTTGTTAGATGCACGTAGTTTCCATCTAGCCCAATCGAAAACTGCCGTCCCAAGGTTGCGCTGGTAACAATAGTGGGTGTTGCCCAAGCCGCGCCGTCTGTGCTTGAACTAAACTTTATGTATATGTCGTCAACGTAGAAGACCCAGTGCCGACCCAGCTTATTGAAAGTTTTGCGTTGATGAGGCATCTGCGTTGCTGTGCTAACAGTCGTTGTTGAGACTGTGGAAGGGTCAAGTTCAAAAACAGAGCCAACAGAAAACTCTAGAGTTTTCGTTGCCTCATCAAAACTTGAGGATACAGTGACATCACTCCAATCGAAGCCTACACCCGACAACAGCTCATCATTCTCTAGAATGCCGCTCCAAAAACGCCTCTTGAACACGTCAAGTTTATGGGTGACAGCTTGAAAAGGAATCTTAATGTTTCCTGCACGAGGCAGAATGCCCTTAATCTTCACTTTCACTCTGTTCCCATAGTCAACGCCAAAATAGAAGTAGACTTGGATTTCATAGTCCTTCCCTCGGTATCGAAACTTGTAACTAACCATCACGATTTGAGCGTCAACATCCTCGTATAACTCAACGGTTCCAGTGAAGCCATAATCTACTGGGTTGATTTTTAACTCGTAGCCCAACTGCTCAAACTGCTCGTCTCGAATCGTGATTGAGCCGTCTAAACCAAAAATGTGGCGGAAATATGTGGTTTCAAGGCTGGGAACACCCATAAACAAGACCCGAGGAATCACTTTGTCCCTTGTTATAGGCGGGGGAACCTTAACTAAAACCATGTTTACTCAAACATTTAAAAGAGAAGTCAACAATAAAAGACTTTGGAGAAATTATATTCATTACGGAGATGCTTTCTTAAGGGCTGGGTTAACTCTTCTAGCGATTAAAGTCCAAACCGAAACCCATACAGCAAAGACAAGCCACGTCCAAACTCCAAGATTTAACCAAAGAGACACAGCCACAAGCAACCCTGACTGAACTGGAATAGTAAACCATAACAACAAAAAAAGAAGAGGGTTGTAGGTGTCGGTCATTGCATCCCCTCTATATGACTGACCACAACGGCCAAAGCCCGGAATAGTTATACAGCGTGAAAACAATCGTCTGCACAACTATGCCGAGGACGAGCAGTTTCCTTCTCATGGTCAAACTCTCCATATTCTATAAAGAAACAAAGGCATATAAAACTATATGGAAGATTCTTCTATGTTTTCCCACCTTCCCACATAGGAAAGATTAAAGAACAAATAACACTAATAACATTTTGGCGATGAATTTGAGCAAAAAAACACTCGCAATTATCGGCGGTGTCGCAGGTCTTGCCGGCTTAGGCTGGCTCTTAACACGAGTAAAAGCGCAACCAGAAATCTTAGAAGTAACAGTGAAATCAAATCCTATCAACACAATAATTCTTGTAGATGACCAACTGGAAATAACTACTCCAACAACCCTCACGTTAAAACCCGGCATACACAAATTCAGCGCCGTCCCAAAAAGCCCAGACCTAACAGTAACCTACGGCTTCAACTACTGGCAAGCCAACGGCCAAGCAATCTCCTATGGACCAACAATCCAAGTTAAAATCACAAAACCAGTAGTCATCACCGCACAATACCTGGTGATAGCCTCAGGGCGATACCCAGCCACTCTTCCCATCTGATTTTTTCCAAAATCCTTTTAACCAAAGACGACACAATAACTCTTAGAAGAAAAAGAATAAACAGGAGGATAAGAAATGAGCGTTTTCACGCCATACACAACCTACAGAGTCCACTATCCCGCCCTCAAACCCGGCTACATCATAAAAATCGGAGACAAATTCTATCAGGTTATCACAGCACGCAACAATCGACCAAAAATCGCAATCTCAGGCGCCCAAACCGCTAAAGTCGTACTCTACCTAACAACTGTTGCCCAATATGAACAACTACATGGTGAAATGAAGAAAAATCGAATCGTGCACCTTCAATATGTCTCTATTGACCAAGCCCAAACAGTAAACATGTATTGGGGAACCGAACCCCTCTTCAGCAAAGACTACGATGACACAGTAGACACAACAAGAGCAGGCTTAACAAACCCCATAGGAATAGACCGATGGAGCTACGACCCCAGCATGAACCTCTCAATCAAACAAGCAGGCACCCAAAACTACTACTTTGAAATCATGGAATACGAAGTCATCCCATACGAGGGAACACCACCACGACCCTACCTACACATCATGGCAAACGGACAAGCAATCCTAGTTGAATCAGCCGAAAGCGAAAGAACAATGAGCCTAATTGCAGCCAACAAGCGACAACGAGGCGTATCAGGCGGAGCAGACTAAGGTTGAGCACTGAGCAAGAACTTCAAAGAGCAAAACCTACACCACTCCTAGTGAAACCGCCAATCAAAGAACCATTCAAACCTGAACCCCCCGACCTTTTCTCCTCAAAACACGCAGACCAACTCTCCAAACTAATTCCAGCAATGGGCGCTGAATTACCAGCCATCTACCCTGCACCGCCACCACCACTCAGAGTAGAAGAACAATATGAACCATCTGAAAGAGCCGCGTTACCCTCAACCACAACCGACAAAACCTACAAAATCCTAACCCCAGACCCAAAACAAATCCTACTCGTAGCAGAAACACAAGACCACATCGTAGAGTTCAACCGAGTAACAGACAGCGACAGCCTAAAAATCTTCGCCAAAGGCAGCCTAGCCATGACAGGAAAAGGCATAACAGAAATCCACTATAAAGCAGCAACAGCAACAGGCACACTCTACGTGAGAGTCTGGAAGGCTTAATGTGCGCTGTCCTCTGGAAAACAAAACAAGCTATGCGCCACTTAGCAGGGAAAATTCAACTCGGATACTTGTCAGCAGGAACAACGATTGTCTCAGTAAACCCAGAATTACCTTTTGCTGACAGCTTTGAACTAGCTAATTTCAACAAATGGAGTGAACAACCATCCAGCCCCTACGGAACGATTGTAACAACACCAGTTTATGAAGGAACCTATGCCGCAAAACTTTGGACAAACAACATCAATATTACTCCCCTGCTAGCAAATGTTTTAGCAGAACTATACGATACATTATACTTTCAATCCTACCTCCGATTCATCAGAATGCCAACACTAGACCTCTTTTACGTTGCTCAAATAGGACGCTACAGAGGCGCTCCCTTCTGGAGTTTCGTTGTCAGAACAATTAGACTTGGCGTCAGCAAAAGTGGAACTAAATACTACTGGATAGTTAATGACATTCTAACAAGTAGCGAAGTCATAGCTGATACATGGTATAAAGTGCAATTATTATCTTCAAGAACGTTAGGCAAAGTTCAAGCCTTAATAGACGATACACTAATACAAGAAATCATAACAACACCCGTGACAGTTTCAAGTATAGGCTACATCGTCTATCCCACAAACGCTCCAATTGATGACGGATTCTACATAGACAAAGTAGATGCCTCCGATGAACCTTTATGGTGAGTTAATTGGGTGTTCAATGGAAAACTAAGGAAGCGTTAAAAAGTCTAGTCGGTAAATCCACGTTAGCCCATCAATCCAACCTGTTGTCGCCTACAATTCAAATGGTCGGAGAAGAAGAGGAAGAACCAAGTTATGTATATTCTGGCTTAGGAACAACGCCTGCAAAAATTGTTAAATCAAGTGTAAGCCCCTTCCAAAAAGTTTCGACCTTAACCCTCGAATCAGGAGAGAATGATGTTGATGATTTAATCAGAGTTGGAGATTATCTCTATGCTAGCTTGCATACAGACCCAGGCAAAATTGTGAAAATCGCTCTTTCAACCTTTACAAAAGTAGCGACCTTAACCCTAGCCACTGGAGAAGGTTATGGGTTATCTCTAGCGGCTGATGCAAGTTACCTATATGTTGGAGCCGATTGGGGCACTACAGGCAAAATTGTGAAAATCGCTCTTTCAACCTTTACAAAAGTAGCGACCTTAACCCTAGCCACTGATGAAAGAGTCCCTAATAGCCAGATAATCGTTGGAAACTATCTTTATGTAGGTGTATCTGATGGTGCCATAGCACATGTTGTAAAAATTGACCTTTCAACCTTTACAAAACTTGGTAGACTAACTCTGCCAAGCGGTGAATACTACATAACATCTTTAGCTGCTAGTGGCGATTATTTGTATGCTGGACTTGATGAGCCTGCAACTGGCAAAATTGTTAAGATAGATTTAACAACTTTCACTAGAGTTGGGTCAATAACATTACCGTCTGGCGATGGCAGAGTTTATAGCCTTGAGATAATTGGCGATAACCTTTATGTTGGTATGATAACTAACCGTGTAACCAAAATTGATTTAACAACATTCACGAGAGTGGGACACGTAAGCACGCCACAATCAACCTCTACACATGGATTAAAAGGAACCACAGGATTTTTGTATCAATTATGGTGGTCAAGTCCTTCAGGATTAGCGAAAATAAATATTGCCACTTTTACTGTAGAAGCATCGTTTTATTTTGCCGCTGGTGAAAGCTATGGGCAGGGCTTGGGAACAGCTTTTATTTAAAAACAAGTAGTAAACCTTAAAACCAAATTCGCTCTAATTTCTATCTGGTGAAAAACTTGGGTCTATCAAACAATATGCAAGCCTTTCTGCTTGGGCTTTCAGCGTT